>ENA-OQAN01000044-OQAN01000044.1-human-gut-metagenome-genome-assembly--contig:-NODE-44-length-57970-cov-2.502170_pt1 | contig 57970 bp, 80 predicted proteins | sample MGYA00242735_ERZ504527 | MGnify/ENA primary metagenome ERZ504527 (study PRJEB26092, sample SAMD00036230) | human gut metagenome | host: Homo sapiens | study: EMG produced TPA metagenomics assembly of... | reverse complement strand
AAAGTCTGTAACAGCCTCTGTCAGTATCCCAACACACTTTCTTATTATGAAAATTACAGATCATTGACCCATTTGATCCCAAGGTCGATCCCGCAGATTTTCTTCACTGCACGGCACACTGCAGTTGCCGCAGCTGTAGTGATCAGGAGTCCTTCCTTCAGAGTTCGGTCAGGTCTTAGAACGATACTCATATAAAGTCCTGCATTTTCAGGAGAATAAAAACTTCGGCCTCTTCGGCCTCTTCCGCTTTTCTGTCTGCGCGCCAGTATCAGTGCACCATGACCTGCTTCTCCTGAATGCAGCCTCCTTGGCTGCCCGGTTTGTAGAATCCAGTTCTCTGTATATTTTTACAGGGGCATCCGGATGATCGAGGTAAAGCCGTATTCCTTCTTCCGATAAACGGCTGCCTCCTCGAAGCACATAGCCTTTGTTTGGTCCAGCTTCTATGGTATATCCCTCTTCACGAAGGGATTTCACAGCTTTCCAGATGGCTGCCCGTGTGCAGTTTAGTTCTGCTGCTGCCGCCTCTCCGGATATCAGTTCATTCTCGTGCTGTTCCAGAAGCTTCAGCATTCTTGCTTTTACAGTCATATCTTCACCATCCGTAATCTGCCTGAAATGGCAAAATTTATTCCCTCCTAAGAGTCGAAAGCATTATAGCACTTAAGCATCGCGATGTCTATTATCTTTTTTACATATGCTATCTATATTATTTTTATATTTCAGATGCAGCTATTATATGATTTTTCTCATTTTTGTCTGTTTTCATTTATTTTTTTATATATTATTTCTGTTGAAAACCTGCAGACTCAGGAGTGAATTTTCCTGAATCTTTATTATATACAGATTTTCTTTATCATATATTTATCATTTGTAATTAGAAAGACTTTTCTCAAGAAATTCCCGGTACTTATCGCAAACCTCATCCGGTGACGCGATCACCGCATCCGGGCCAAGACTGGCTATCCAGCCAAAGAACTGGTCACTGATATTTACACGAACCAGTGTTTTGAAATGTTCAGGATCCTTCCTATGTATCATAATATCTCTGCCAAACCGATCCAGCACCACCCCGACCAAGCGGTTATGTGCTTCCAGACATATGGTTACTTCTCTGCCGCCAAACATCCCGAAGGTCCTGGATGTCAGCTCCCCTATATCATAATTCTCAAAAAATTCTCTGCCGCGTCGCACCTCCTTCTCTATACGGATCTGCTGGAGCTTATCTACCTGATACTGCTTAACCCTTCCACACTTCTCGTCGTAAGTGATCAGATAATACTCCTCATTCTGCCATACAAGTCCCCAGGGACTGACCGAATATCGTTCTCCCTCATTCTCCGGACGCAGCTTCTTCTCCACAGTCCATTCACAATATTGAAAAGAAATCTGCCTGTCCTCAGTTAATGCACGCTGGATCATATCAATACTGTAATACACATTCTCGTTTATAGTCCGGATACGGTTCTCTGCAAATCCCTGTCGCCGCAGCTGTCTGGACTCATAAACACTGGCAAGGCTCTCCAGCTTCCTGATCAGCTGTCGGGATTTCCCATTGGTGATACATCTGGAGGACTGTACTGCATCCACCAGAAGTCTCAGCTCCGGAAGCTCAAATTCCCGACTGGCAAGATAAAAACCGGCCGGGTGCTCCCGCCGGTTCAGGATATCCATTCCAAAATTCCGCAGGGTTTCAATATCATCATAGACAGTCTTACGCTCTGCACTGATCCCCAGACTATTCAGATAGGCGATCAGCTCCTTCACAGACATCGGATGCTCTTCGTCCGTCTGCTCCAGAAAAATGCGCATCAGATATAAAATTTTAATCTTCTGGTTAAAGACCCTTGGCATCCTTTCTCCTCCGTTCTGCTACTTGTCTGTCAGTGATGCTACCACTGCAAAATATAATACCATGAATGACAATACAACAGCAACGATATCTGCTCCGCGGAAATCAAAATTAAACAGCATCGCCCCGCCAAGCATGATCTCCATTGTAAGAAGTGCGCCCAGTACCATTGCCATTCCTGAGGAAAGCTTCTGTCTGCCGCAATGTCCGTTCTCAGCTTCCACATATCTTCCTTCTGCCAATACTGCCTTCCTGCTGCTCTCTGTATTCCACATAAGATCCATCCTCTGTCCTATGTTCGTCTCACGATTTATCGAACATATTTTCCAAACATATTTTCTATATGTTTGCATTATAGCTCATTTTTAGTCCAATAAAACGGTACAAATATGGTTTTTCCGAACATTTGTTTATTTTATACAAAAATATGTTCGTCTTTAAGATCCACAAAAAAAGCCTGCCGTAAACGACAGACTTGTAAAATGTGACACTTTGAAAGGGCATTTGAAATCCTATGATATCTGCTTTTACATCATTCCCGCAAACACAGACGCACCTATAACCGTAAGCAATCCGGCTACGGCAATGGCAAGGCTGCTCATAGCTCCTTCTACCGGTCCAAGCTCCATGGCTTTGGCTGTTCCGATAGCATGGGCAGATGTTCCAAGTCCAAGACCTCTTGCGATCGGCTCCTCGATCTTTGCGATCTTGTAGACAACCTCTGCGAGCATATTTCCCAGAACTCCTGTGATGATGATCACGGCAACGGTGATGGTCACGATACCGCCAAGCTCCTCGGAAACACCCATTCCGATGGCGGTTGTGATAGACTTCGGAAGCATAGTGACATATTCCTGATGATCAAAGCCAAACAATTTCGCCATAAGCAGAATGCTGCAAAGCCCGGCCAGCGTTCCGGAAAAGATCCCGGCAGCCACTGCCTTGAGATTTTTTTTCAGCAAATGGATCTGCTCATAAAGGGGCACTGCCAGACAGACTGTTGCCGGGGTCAGCAGATAGCTGATATATTTTCCACCTTCATTATAATCATCATAATCAATATGGAAGATCAAAAGAACACCAATAACACAGATGATCGAGATCAAAAGCGGATTAAAGATCGCCATTTTAAACTTCTTTTTCAGGATCAGACCGATCTCATAGGCGATCAGACTTATCATTGCTCCGAAAAATGCGGAGTTTTTATGAATTCCATCATTTTTCAGTTCCTCTCTTTCCCATACGAATCACTCCCTGTGTTACTTTTCCTGTTACGACCATTACGATCACCGTGCTGATAAACGTCATGATAAGAACCGGTACACAGATCGGTTTCAGAGTACTCCAGGCTGTGATCAGTCCCGCACCAGCCGGCACAAACATCACCGGCATGATCTCAACCAGAAAATCTGCCGCACCTTTGACCTGATCCAGCTTCAGAATACCTGTGAGCAAAGCCACCAGCATAATGATCAATCCATAGACACTGGCCGGTACCGGAAGCGGAAGAAAGGTTTTCAGTAATTCTCCAATGACGGAAATCAACAGGATGATGCTGAACTGCTGCACATGCTTCATGTTGCATCCCTCCTGATTCATGTAAAGCGCATATTCATATTTTGCTTTACTGCATACTCATGAACGCAGTTGCGTTCACAGTCTGCGCTCAAACGAATTTTTCAAAAGTGGTAAGACCACTTTTGTTTTAAACGTTTTTTTATTATACGCTACAAATCCAAAATTACAAGGATTGTATCCAATAAAATACAAAAAATCCTTTTATGCATCAGCGTATTCCAGTAATCTACAGAAACAGCTCTGCATAAAAGGATCTATAAACAGGGTTATGATCATTTCCTGGAATTTTCCGCCAAAATGATTTTTTCCACCTGATATTTGCCATCCTCCACAGTCATCACCGCCATGGTAACCTCTCCGCCAAAGCGGCTTCTTCCACAGCTTCCCGGATTCAGCCACAGTCTGCCATCGATCATCTTCTCAAAATATTTGTGAGTATGCCCGAAGATGACCACCTGTGTGTCCCACAGCTCCCACGCAACGTCTTTTTTGTATGGACATAAAAAATTTCACGCCGCCAATGGTAAAGCTTAGACTGGTGCGGAGATTTTCCGCCCAGTCTTTATCATTATTTCCACGGACCACATAGAGATTCCCCATGGAACGCAGTACATCCAGGATCTCATCTTTATTGACATCTCCGGCATGAAGAATGTATTTGCAGTCTTTTAAGATTTCCAGTACCTCAGGCCGCAGAAGACCGTGAGTGTCTGATATAATGCCGATTTTTTCTTTCATGATCTCTATCCTGCTCCAATCCTTTATCATTATCGCCTTTTACCTTTTGCAGCTCACGCTATGACCGGCAATACTCTTCACAATACATAAATATTTAACAGCTGCTTCTTTTCACACCATTTCAGAAATTTTCTTAATTGGATCAAGCCGATATTCGCAATCCTGCAGAGGACTTACCTGATTCGCTTAAAACAATTCTATTTTTCCATATTCCCCGTCAGATCCCGGTTTCCGCACCACTTCTCCTGCACGGAGCCGCCGGATGCCTTCCGCCAGACTTCTCCGCCGGCTTTTCGGATATCTTCCGGCGGAACCTCTCTCAATATGGTAAATTCCGCACCCAGTTTCTCAAGCAGTGCCTCGTACTGTCCCTGAACTTTTTTGCTTGCCGTGGAAAATCCCACGCAGGCGGAGATCACCTCCGGCAGCGGCATCAGGCTTTCATAAGGACGGCCGCTTTCCGGCATGGCCGCTGAACTCTCATCACGGTCAGATAACTGCAGGATCCGGTGATCCACACCCATGGTCAGCTTCTTTCCGCAGACCGGGCAGATACCGTTATACATCTCTGCTTCTTTCGGACTCAGGCATACACCGCATTTCCGGTGACCGTCGAAATGATACTTTCCTTCTTCCGGAAAAAATTCAATCGTCCCTTCAAGACCTTTTCCGTTCTGCACTGCATCCCACAATCCCTGATAGGAAAGCTCTATATCCAGAAGGTCCGCTTCCCTTCCCAGCTTCGACGGTGAATGTGCATCCGAATGGGACACCAGCTGATATCCATCCAGCGCCGAGATCTGCCAGTTCATCGCCGGATCTGAAGAAAGTCCTGTCTCCAGGGCATGGATGTAAGGTGTCAGTTCTTCAAAGCATTCTTCTATGGTATCAAATCCGGACTTCGCTCCAAACAGGGAAAAATGTGGGGTCCAGATATGCGCGGGGATATAGATACCCTCCTCACTGACCTCCAGCATCAGTTCCAGAAGATCATGCAGGGTAGCCCCAAAATAGGACGTCCGTCTGAATGGATATTTCCGATCTTTTCCAGCCTTGCGGCAAAAGCATCTGCCTCATTGAATCCCGGAAGCAGGATCAGGCTGTGCACCTTCCTGGTTTTTCCGCCTTTTTTTATAGATGGAACTGATCTCACCGGACAGTACAAACCTGGGTGCTTTTTCAGGATAGCGTGACGCCTCCGGCAAAACATATTCCTCTTTCAGCCGGAACAGTCCCTGTTCCGCAGGGATCAGCTTATCCTTCAGCTCCTGCCGCCAGATGGGATGTGTCATATCTCCGGTTCCAAGGAGTGTGATCCCTTTTTTCCGCGCCCAGAGATCCAGCATCTCCGGCGTGCCATCTTACTGGTTGCCATGGAATATCTGGAATGTATGTGCAGGTCTGCGATCTGTTTCAAAATTTTTCCTCCTGTATCTCTTTTCCTCTGTCCACATGTACATCCTGTCTTTTTAACAAAAACGCAGACAAAGAAATTACCGTCTTCTTTGTCTGCCTGAATGACCGGATCGTATATAACTCACCAGAAATCCATCTGTAACATGATCAGATATCTTTATAATACGATGGTGATATCACATCATACTCCCTGCAGGAGCATCCGTTCTCATAGCTGTCACAGCAGTCACAGTTGGAACAATACATATGCGCGTCATTAATATAAAATAAACCGCCGTACTGCATGGAAGTGCGCTGATTCTTGGATTTCTTCTTGCTGTTGTCGTAGTAGGCTCCGTTGGGGATCATCATATTCTCCGGAGAGAAGCTGCTGAAATCAAAGAAATGGGATTCCGTACCATGATGTGGTACCTTGATACACCAGTAATGCTCATGAAGCGGAATCCTCCCATCATAGTTTTCTGCGATCATCCTCATGTACTGTGGCTGTACATCTCCGGTAAACAGAAGATTCAGCTCTCCGTCGCCGGTATTCTGAAATGCCAGACTGATCTTGTGGCGGAACTGACGCAGAAAATGCCCCTGTTTTTCCGCACTTTCCAGAAGTGCCTGAAATTCTCCGGTTGCCTGTAATTCACGGAATTTCTTTTCCAGCTTTTCCGGTTTAAGGCGACGTGCTCTCTCTTTTTCGGCTTCTTCCGGAGCCTCTGCTGTATCCTCAGCTGCTACGCCTGTATCTTCCATTATAAGCTCCAGCTTCTCCTGCGTATATCCTTCGTTTTCCCCACCAGGCTCTGTCTGTCCTGTCAAAGAGCGTTCGGATTCCTCTGTATACTCTTCCACCAAAGATGCCTCAGACAGTGGAGCAGATTTCTGCTCTGCTTCCGGCATCTCCTCTGTCATGGACAGGAACAGCTGACGTACCTCCTCCGCAATGTTCACAAGCTCGGTCATTGCATTTTCATGATTCTCGATCAGGGAATTAAATACGTCCTCCGTTTCCCGGCTGACTTCCCTGAGATCCGGCCAGAGCGCTGTATATTTTCCTTCAAACTCTGAGCCTCTGGATAAAAGGTCGATCTTTACCCTTTTGGCGCAAAGAGCTTCTGCAAGGGCAAAAAGGCTGACACGTCTTCCGGGAAGACTGGCCTTTTTTGTCACATCCGCAAGGAGCAGAAGCGCCAGTGTGTATTTCATTTCCGGACCGGAAAATACATCCGGAAGATAGATCTTTTCAAATTCATAGGCATCTCTTCGGTAACGCATCATATAAAGCAATCCGGAAACATGGTCCGGATGAAAATGTGTCAGAAGCAGATTTTTTTGTCGGATAGTGGTAAGGTCTGAGATGATCACATCAAAAACCTCTCTCCGCGGCCGCCCTTCGATCTTGCTGTTGGCTGCCCCGAAATCCACAAGCAGGCTGCTTTTTCTGTCACGGATACAGAAACAATCCCCGAACCCTACATTGTACATTCGTATTCTCATTTATTTTTCCTCTGGTTTCTTATTCAGCTGACCTTCGTTTCTGCAGCTGACTCTTCTTTTTTCTTCTGTTACTGTCTTCATTTCTCAGAACCAGATCTGCATATCATACCAGGTTGCTCCGCCATGACAAGAATCTGCCACACCCAGCTTCTTCAGTCCGTGGCTCTCATAGAATGGGATCATATGCTCCTTGCAGGTAAGGATCAGAGCTTTTTTCCGTCGCTCTTTCGCAAGCTCCTTGAAATATTCCACAAGCTCTCCGGCGATCCCTGATGACGGTATTCCGGGATCACATTCAGTCCGAATACCGTCTGGATCTCCCCGTCCTTTCTGTGAAGAGTGATATCATGATAAAATTCATCCGGGAGTACTGGTTTATCTGTGGTTCCTCCGTTGATAAAGCCTACGATCTGCTCATCCTTTACTGCTACAACGAAATTCTCCGGGAATGCTCCCATACGCTTCACAACTTCCTCATGACTTGCTGCCTCCGCAGGTGGAAAACAGATTGCCTCGATCTCTGCCAGACGGTCCGCCTCACCGGGATCTGCCAGTCTGATCTGTAAATTTTCTGCCATTTTTTGTGTTCTCCTCTATATTTATTCCGTTTTCATCCGGTTTCGATTCTTTTTTAATTATATCGGGTGAGGGAAAATGCGTCAACGTGTAACCTGCAAAAAAGCCCTCAGTATTCGCACTACTGAGGGCTTCGTTCTTTTGTTTTTATCTGTCATTATCACAGCACTGACCGGATCAGCTGCTCCGTATACTCTGTCTTCGGATGCTCAATGATCTCTTCCGGTGTCCCTTCCTCTTCCACATGTCCGTCATGCATCACGATCACCCGGTCGCAGAACAGCTGGACAAGGGCCAGGTCATGGCAGATAAAAAGAAAGGACAGCTGGTTTTCTTTTTTTTAACTTCTGAAGCAGCTCCATGATCTGTTTCTGCACAGTCACATCCAGGGCGCTGGTTGCTTCATCACAGATCAGCACTCTGGGTTCCACAGCCAGGGCTCTGGCAATAGCCGCTCTCTGGCACTCCCCTCCGCTGACCTGATGGGGATACCGGTCTGCATATTCCGGAGTCAGTCCGCAGGTAAGCAGAAGCTTTTCCACACGGTTCCTGGTTTCCTTCTTACTTATCCCCATATTCCGGAGACTTTCCCCGATTCCGTCCCCAAGAGTGCATCTGGGGTCAAAGGATTCTGCCGGTGTCTGAAAATCATCTGCATTTTCCGGTAGATTTCCCGGAGATTTTTTCCCCTTGCATGTGTGATATCCTTTTCCATGAGAAAGATCTCTCCGGCGGTAGGTTCTGTCAGATGTGTGATCATCTTCGCCACAGTGCTTTTTCCTGAGCCGGATTCACCTACGATTCCTAATACTTCCCCCCGTTTTCAGAGAAAAGCTTACGTCTTCTACAGCCGTGAAGGATTTTTTACCGGTGGTGAAGCTTTTTTTCAAATGATGTACTTCCAGAATGTTTTTGTTTTCTGCCATCATCTGCCTCCATTTCCGGTACCTGTACGTTTCAGACGAGGTACCGAACTCATAAGCTCTTTTGTATAGGGATCCTCCGGAGCTGTCAGAACCTGAGCTGTTTTTCCGTATTCCCTCACCTTTCCGTTTTTCAGTACCAGAACCTTATCTGCCATTTTTTCCACCACACCAATGTTGTGTGTGACAACGATCATGGCTGTTCCGTATTCCTCACGCATCAGCAGCATTTCCTCAACTACCTGTTTCTGTATGGTTACATCCAGGGCACTGGTAGGCTCATCTGCCAGAAGAAGCGACGGATTCTGCAGCATGGAAATACAGATTCCCACACGCTGATTCATGCCGCCGGACAATTCAAAGGGATAGCTTTGCAAAACACGTTCCTCATCCTTGAGGCCAATCTTAGCCATCATCCGGACGGCGCGCTCCGCACACTCTTTACGACTGATCCTTTCATGCTCCCGCATACTCTCATAAATCTGATCGCCCACGGTGCGGATGGGACAAAGGGCTGCCCCTGAATCCTGAAAGATCATGCAATCTCCGGTCCAGAAGTGTGCGGAGTTCTTTTTCCTGCATGTCCACTATATTTTTTCCTTTGTACCAGATATCGCCTTCTGTCACCATGCCTTCGTTTCCCAGAAGTCCCATAACTGCCTTGATGATGGTACTTTTTCCGCTTCCGGATTCGCCTACCACTCCCAGGATCTCTCCTTTATTCAGTTCCAGATTTATATCCTGTACAACTATTTCTCCATTATAGCAGATCGTTACATGTTCCATTTTTAATAATGGTGTCATTTCAAATCTCCTACTTCACTTCCAGATCCGCCGTGATCTCATAATAATCACATGGATGAGCAGTCAGCCTGATACATTTGACTTTGACACAAGTCCCATATTCAGATGAGAAACAAAGAAATACGCATCATCATCCAGAATGGTCTGCTGTGCTTCCACAGCAAGCTTACCTCTCTCATCTGTATCAAAGGTCTCATGCAGCTTCGCTACGATATCATCAACATCCGAATTGCTGTATTTGCCATAATTTTTGGCAGCGTCAGATACAACTGTACTTGTGAAGAAATATTCCGGATCACCGGTAGGTGCAGTTGTAAGTGAGCTTACATATACATCAAATTCTCCGTTCTTCGCATACGTCGCATGATCTGCTGTATTGTTAACATTGACCTCAATTCCGATGTCCTTTAAAGTGGACTGTGCATATTCTGCAAGCTTAGGCTGTTCCAGACGGGTTGGATAGGTCAGCCATGTGATGGACAGCTTCTTTCCGTCCTTATCTGCATAGCCATCTCCATCCGTATCTGTCCATCCGGATTCTTCCAGAAGCTTTTTCGCCTCTTCCGGATCATAGGACGGTGCCTTTACTGCATCGTTTCCATAGGAAAAGCTGCTTGGGAAGGCTCCCACTGCCGGAACACCTCGTCCCTCCATGATCACACTGCAGAAGCCGTCCTTATCGATTCCCATCTCAATGGCTTTTCTCACATTCTGATCCTGCATCAGCTCGGATTCCATATTAAATTGTCCGAAGAAACAACGGCTTGTTGCTACAGAGCTGATCTGATAGTCCGGATTTCCGTCAAAAAGTGCATAGTTATCATACTGAAGTCCATAGGTTCCCTGTATATCGCCTGTCTGCAATGCCGCTGTCAGAGCACTTCCGTCTGAGAAGGATTTTACGATAACGTTGTCTACCTTTACATCTCCGCCCCAGTAATCCTCATTTTTTACCAGCTTAATCTCTGTTGGAGATACCTCTGTTGCAACATAAGGCCTGTTCCTGCCACATTTGCAGAGCCGCCCTCTCCCTGTACGCCATAATCCATATCAATGATAGCACCATATGGATCACCGAGATAATTGATCAGTGCCGGACATGGTTCGGAAGTATGGATCGTTACTGTCATTCCATCTGCTTCGATCTTATCGATCTTCATATCGTAAGGTGCACGGTCATGGTTTGCGATCAGATCCTCCAGGCATTCCTTTACCGCTTCTCCGTCCATGGTTCTTCCGCTGGAAAATTTCACACCATCACGAAGGGTGATCTTACTGTATTATCATCTGTAAATTCATAGTCTGTAGCAAGCCATGGCTCTACCTCCATGTTGTCATTGTACTTAAACAGTGTTTCTCCTACGCCATAACGAAGACAGCTCCATCCGGAATAATTGTCGTGAGGGTTTAATCCTGCATCTCCCATTTCTTCACTATATCCGGTAGTTCCGTAAACAAAGGTAGTTCCTTCACTCTTTTCTTTGCTTTTTGCTGCTGCCGAAACTCCTGTCATGCTCATGACCATTGCCGCTGCAAGCACTGCTGCCAGAATCTTTTTCTTCATAATCTCCGCTCTCACTTTCTCTATTATGTTTATTTATAAGTGCCTGTTATCCTTTTCTCCTGTTTCGTTCCTTCGGATCCATATAATCCCGGATCGTATCTCCCAGAAGATTAAAGATCATTACTGTAATAAAAATCGCCATTCCCCGGCGCAAGTACCATCCATGGTGAAATCTGCAGCATACTTCTTCCATCGTTGATCATACTTCCCCATTCTGCCATTGGAGGCTTTACCCCAAGCCCGAGAAAGGAAAGTCCTGCCAGCTCCATCATCATGGTTCCGATATCAAGAACTGAGGTAACAAGGATGGGGCCTGCGATATTGGGAAGGATATGTTTGAACAGAAGCTTTCCTGTACTGCTTCCGGAAAGCTTCGCAGCCATAAGATATGCAGAGTCCTTCTGAGTCAGAGTAAGCCCTCTGGCAAGTCTCGCAAACTTCGGCCAGCTGATCACTGCCAGGGCAATGATCGCATTCTGGATACCGCCTCCCAGAACACCTGCTACTGCCAGGGCAAATACCAGTCCCGGAAAAGCCAGGAACAGATCGGAGATACGCATCAGAACGGTATCGGCTTTGCCGCCCTTCCAACCACAGAAAATACCAATAGCCGTTCCCGCCACAGTGATCACCGCAACCAAGAACAGCGTTGCATAAATACTGGTCGTACTTCCTATGATCACACGGGAAAGCATATCTCTTCCATAACGGTCTGTCCCGAGCAGATGCTCCGGTCCCGGCGGTTTCTGGGCAAGTGCCAGATCCTGGCATAAGGATCATAAGGCAGAGATATTTTGCAAATGCCGCTACAAACAGAAGCAATACTGTGAGCACAAGAAAAAAGACAAGCTTTGCTTTTGTATGATTTTTCCGGATCTTCTGCTTCCGGACTGTGATATTATTTTTTCCACTCATGCTCTGTCACCTCCAAGTCGTACTCTCGGATCCAGATAGTGGTAAATAATATCTGTCACCAGATTTACCAGAACATAAATAACCGCCATCCAGGCACATAAGCTGGATGATCGGATAGTCACGCATGGTGATCGCATCTACCGCCAGTTTTCCGACACCATCCCACATAAAGATATTTTCCACAATGGCAGTTCCTCCCAGAAGATTGCCGATGGACAGAGCCAGCAGTGTGATGATCGTCAGCATAGAAGCCTTCATTACACTCTTCCAGATGATCACACGACTGCGGATCCCTCTTGCCCGGGCTCCGGTCACATAATCCTTATTCAGTTCTTCCAAAACCGTGGCACGCACCTGTCTGGTATATTTTGCAGCCATGGAGATCGCCAGTGTCAGTGTCGGCAGAATAATACTCTGTCCGAGATCTGTATTTGTGACTACCGGTAAAACGCCCAGCCTGATGGACAGAAAATACATCAGGATCATGGCAGCAAAAATTCGGCATGGAATTGCCGATAAAGCTTAAAAATCTTATCAGATAATCTACCCATTTGTTGTGCTTTACTGCTGACAGGATTCCCAACGGGATCGCAAGAACAATTGTAAGAAGGATCGATGACAGAGTCAGCATCATCGTTGCCGGAAGCTTTGAAATAAAGGTTTCATAGACATCTCTGTGAGACACATAGCTCTCTCCCATATCTCCGGTTACCATTCCCGCAAACCAGGCAGCATATTGTACAAGGAATGGTTTATCAAGGCCATATTCTGCCTTCGCATTATCAATGACCTCCTGAGATACTGCAGAGCCTGCATTTTCATACATATAAGTTACTGCATCTCCACCGGCAAGCCGCATCATGGCAAAAGAAAGAAATGTGATCCCGATCAGGACCGGGATCAGCTGCAGCAACCGTTTTATTATATATTTTCCCATATTTTCCTCTCCGCACTTTGTTTCTCAGTATTTCGAATAACAAAAGTTTAACAACACGGCTGTTCTGCCACAACCCCGGCGGGGGATTTTACATATTCCATTTTGTCATGCATATGTATTCCATCATGTTCTTATATTCTCACACAGTGACATGCGGATAATTCTTTCCAGCCCTCTCCAAGAGACTGTGGCTCTTCATACTCGATCAGCCTTCGTTTTCTCTCTTCCAGCGGATCCGGAATATGGATCGCAGAAAGCAGGGACTGTGTATAAGGATGCTGCGGATTTTCAAAAAGCTCTTTTGTAGGTGCCATTTCTACCAGCTTTCCGTTTTTCATCACACCGGTTGTATCACTTAAAAAACGTACCATGGACAGATCATGGGCAATAAAAAGAAACGAAAATCTTTTTTCCTGCTGAAGCTTTTTAAAAAGCATGACGATCTGTGCCTGGATAGAAATGTCCAACGATGCGATCGGTTCATCTGCAATGACAAGACGTGGTTCCATGAGAAGGCTTCTTCCTATGGCAACTCTCTGTCTCTGTCCGCCGGAAAGCTCTCCCGGCTTTTTCGACAGAATGCTTTCATCCAGTCCTGTCTCCTTCAGGATTTCCCGAAGCCTGTTCTCCAACATTTCTCTGTCACGGATCCTGCGGCTGATCTTTACAGGCTCCAGCATGATCTGCCGTATGCTCATTCGGGGATTCAGTGCAGCACCCGAATCCTGAAAGATCATCTGGATCTCCGTCTGCATTTTCTTCCGCATTCTGAAAGGATCCTTTTTATCCGGCACTCTTGCTCCCTGATAAAAGATCTCCCCGCCTGTAGGCCGGTAGATTCCTGCAAGCGTTCTGGCTGTCGTGGATTTTCCGCAGCCGGTCTCTCCACCAGTGCCATAATCTCACCTTCCCGGATACCTGAAGGAAACATCATCCACTGCATGGATCGTATAATCGGAACGGATACGGAAATGCTGCTTCAGATTTCTGGCTTCGATCAGTACAGGCGCCTGTTTTTGTTCTGTTTTCTGTAAAAATGACGCTTCCTTTTTATCCGGTTTCTGTTTACGGCCGCTGTTTTCCTGTAATCTGTCCTTCAAAATGGAAGGCTTTTCTATTTTCGGAGCTCTTTCATCCAGAAGCCATGTGGCTGCATAATGCGTATCACTGACCTTAAACATCGGAGGAGTCTGTTCATAATCGATTGCCAGTGCCTGGGGATTCCGAACGGCAAACGCATCTCCCGGCGGAGGATCCAAAAGAGAGGGCGGCATTCCGGGGATCGGATTCAGATCCCCTTTTTCACCTGCAAATACAGGCAGAGAAGACAGAAGTCCCCAGGTATAAGGATGCCGGGGATCATAATAAACCTCTTCCGCTGTCCCGATCTCAATGATCTTTCCTGCATACATAACTGCAACTCTGTCTGCGATCCTTGCAACAGCTCCCAGATCATGAGATATGAACACAATACTGATCCCTGTTTTTTCTCTCAGTTCAAGAAGCAGATCCAAAATCTTTGCTTCTACAGTTGCATCCAGTGCTGTAGTCGCCTCATCGGCAAATAATATTTCCGGATCACAGGCCAGTGCAATAGCCAGCACACAACGCTGACGCATTCCTCCGGAAAAAAAATGAGGCTGCAGGCCATAGCGCTGTTCTGCATCCGGAATCCCTACCAGCTTCAGCATTTCCACAGCTCTTTTTTTCGCCTCATCCCCGGATACTTTCTGATTTTTGATAATAGCCTCTGTGATCTGTTTGCCAACCGGGATCGTCGGATTCAGCGTCAGCATAGGATCCTGGAACACCATGCTTACCTTACTTCCGCACAGCTTTTCCATTTTTTTTCTTTTATAGGCTGTGATATTCTCTCCGCAGAGACTGATCTCTCCGCTTTTTACATGTGCATTCGGTGGCAGAAGCTTCATCACGCTACGGCACATAACAGTTTTTCCACATCCGGACTCACCTACGATACAAAGTATCTCTCCTTTTTTTACCGTGAGATCAACATTCCGGACGGCCTGTACCTCGCCGTCCGGTGTGTCAAAGCTTACCGAATAGTTTTTTAATTCCAAAACGGTTTCCTGCATGATCTTTTCCTTATTTTGTAATGGTCCAGTCTTCAATATTCCACATAACACCTACGGAATGATGTCCCAGAACACGTGTGGTATCCAGTCCGTCAAGTCCGGAAACGCCTACATAATCTCCCTGAAGATAAGCAACCAGAAGGATTCCAGGTGCTTGGCATATGCCTTTTCGAATTCACTATATGCTTCTTTTCTGGCTTCCTCAGTCTCACCGTGACGGCCTTCCTCAAGATATTTATCCACATCTGCATTGGAATAATGCATGTTGTTTCCACTTGCGTCGGTTACAAAGTTTACATATGCCATATCCGGGTCAAACTGTGTTGCATAGCCGGCAAGAAATCCATTGTATCCTGCATCCCAGTCAAATTTGGTAACAAGCTTTACTTCCATTTCCACACCAGCCTGCTTCAGCATATCAGACATGACATTGGCAATATCCACACGCTCTTCTTCGTAATCACGTACCTGGATGGTAAAGTGGAATTTCTGTCCGTTTCTCTCATAGATCCATCATCACCTTTTTTCCATCCCAGCTCTTCCATCTTCTTTGCAAAGGTATCCAAATCATAGGAGTAGATATTGGCTTCCTTATCTGTTCCGAGAGGGTTTCTCTGGATCGGGCTGTATGCCGGCTCTCCCTGTCCTGCAAGAACACCTGCAATAATGGAATCCTTATCCAGCGCATAATTCAGAACGCCGATAGAATCTCCGTTTTCCTTCCAGAAATCTGTGCTCATATCCATGGCTGCTCCACGGTAATCTGCTGTGGTGAACTCCCAGTAATTATATCCGTCCTTATCCTTGAACTGAGAAGCGTAGTTGGAATTCAGCCATGCAAGATCCGCCTCACCGGACTGGAGCATGGTTGCCTTTGTAGTCTCATCCGATACTGTACGATATACAACGGTCTCAATATTCGGAACCTTTCCGTAATAATCTTCATTTCGTTTCAGTGTGATCATTCCGCCGGTAGCATCCCAGTCTTCAAATTTATAACGGCCTGTTCCCACCGGATTCTGGTTAAAGGATGTGGTATTCACGTCCTCTCCTTCCAGAAGATGCTCAGGAAGGATTCCCATGGTAAAATAATCCAGCATGGCAGCATCATACTGATCCAGTGTAAAGATCACAGTCTGATCATCCGGTGCCTCAATGCTTGTAATGTCCTGATAGTTGCTGGTGATGCTGCTCCCAGGGTTTCATCCTCTGTAAGCTCCTTATATGTGTATACAACATCCTCTGCATTGAAATCTTCTCCATCATGCCACTTAACACCATCTCGAAGCTTAAAAGTATAGGTATTGGTATCCCTGTCAAAGGTATAGCTCTCTGCAAGATCCTCTACCGGCTTTCCATTGGCATCATATTTCATCAGTCCTGAAAAAATAAGATCCGGAAGTTCATCATGGTTATTCAGAAGGGGATTGATCGTACTTTCTGACTCACCCGCATATACCAGGGTTTTGTTTTCTTCTGCTGCAGCTACGGTTACCGCACTGCCTGCCGATGCTCCTGTGCATGCTGCGGTCACTGCTGCCAGTGTTATCGCCGCATATTTTCTTCCATAGTTGATTCCTGTTCTCTTTTTCATTTTGTTTTCCTCATCTTTCCTTATTTTCAAACCGGTTATCCACACTTCGGAATGTTTTATCACGGTTTGCGTCCAAATATTTTTTTCTGACTGCATCAGAGATTGCTGTAATGGTTATTTACCTCACTTCTCACAAAGCTTCCCATACTGGTAATGCACATTAAAGTAATGACCAGAAAAACTCCTGGGATCACGATCACCCACCAGGTATTCATGATCAGTGCTTTATTTGCCAGCGAGAGCATACTTCCCCAGGAGACTACATCAGCCGGAAGCCCGAGGCCAAGAAAGCTTAATGTAGATTCCATGGTAATACAGCTGCTTATCGAAGAGATCACCACAAACATGATCGCCGAAACAAAATTCGGGATCAGATGGTGATACATCACATATCCAAAACTTCCTCCGCAGAGTCTTGCATACATCACATAATCACTGTTCCTTATCTGCCGCACTTCACTTCTTACAATACGTGCCAGTGCAAACCACCCGGTAATACCGATGATCACAGATATGCTGATCACATCATTGGCCTGAAGGACCGCAGACAGGATCAGGATCAGCAGAAGGGTCGGAATACTTCCGCACATTTCCGTAAACCGCATCAGAACTGAATCCACCTTTGGACCTGCTGTTCCGCTGATGCATCCGTAGGTAACACCGATCACAGTAATGATCGCAGCTCCCAGAAGCCCGATCACCAGAGAAACCCGTCCGCCATACCAGATCAGTGAATAAATATCTCTTCCAAGCGAATCCGTTCCAAAGATAAATTCCTTTCCCGGCGGTGTATTCAGATTCTGGAGATAAAAACCTGAGGGATCATGATTTGCCACAACATTTGCAAATACACAGCCCAAAACGATCAGAAAAAGCAGGAACATGGAAAATACCGGTTTCCCCTTCAGCTTTTCCTGAAATGTTTTTTTTCGTTTTTCAGATTCATGCTGCTTCCACCCTGCACCAACTACCTGAAAAAGCTCAGCTTCTGAAAGCTTCCGGTCAGCTACCATACCCTCACCTCCGAATCCTTCATTCTTGGATCGATCTCTTCATTGACAGTCTGTGCAACAAAGCTGCTTAAAAATACGATGAATCCCGTGATCAGCACATCGATCATCAGCAGGTTATAATCATGATATTTCGCAGATTCCACTGCAAGATTTCCAATTCCCGCATAATTGAAAACAGCTTCCACAGTTACAGTCCCACCAGTTACATGGGGTACCGAAACTGCCATGATACTCACGATCGTCGGCATTACATTTCGAAGACAATGCTTCCACAGGATCATTCTTTTGGAAAGTCCCTTGGATCTGGCAAGAAGTACATAATCCTTCCGCACCTCATCCAGAAATTTGTTACGTATCATATATGCGTAATACCAGAGATGGCTGAAGATCATTACTACCAGCGGAAGGATCATATGCTTCATACGATTGCCGATACTATCTGCCATTCCTACATCATAGGCACCGCTGCTTGGGAACCATCCAAGATTTACACTGAAGATCAGGATCAGTACCACACCAAGCCAGAAAGCCGGCACATAATAGGCTGCTGTTCCGATCTTGCAGATCAGCCGGTCGATCCACTGATCCTCATGGAGTGTACAGAATATGGCGATCAGAACTGCCAGTATAAAGATCACAATATAAGCAATTCCTCCCAGCATCAGAGTATTTCCGATCAGCGGTTTGATCACATTCATAACCGGCTGCCTGTATTTCAGCGACAATCCGAAATCACCATGGACTACATTGGTAAACCACCTTACATACTGTACCCCGATCCCCTGATCCAATCCTAGTCTCGTTCTGGCCGCAGCCACCTCATCGCTGGTCATCATTTCCAGGGAATCTCCGTAAAAGGACTGCAGGGGATCTCCCGGTGCCAGTCTCGCCAGCCAGAACACCACCACAGACAGCAGAAACATAACCACTGCAAGCAGAAGGATCCGTTTCAGGATCCGGATGACCAGTTTATTTTCTTTGTTCATAATTTTCCTTTCCCACTTCCCTTTACTTACATGTAAGACAGTAAGGCAGACATTCGCATTCCGCTCTGCTGCATGCTCATGAACACAAATCGTGGAACGATTTGTGTTCATATTTCAAAAGCAGTTATGGCATCCAAAGCCATAACTGCTTTTGAAAGGGTCGTGTTATTATTCGACAAAACATTTGTATGCACAAATAGGAGTGCGCGGAGGTTATGTGCATCACAGTGTTTTTATATTCAGCACGCGGAGTGTGCTGCTGATATTATTTTATCATTTAACAGCTTTCGGACAACCCCGGTACGGGGATATTGGCAGTCGGGTTTGGCATGGATGTGTATTCCATATAAAAACGGGACTTTCTGCATCCGGAACCTGTGTCCCGTGCAGAAAAATCCCGCCTGGTCTTTTGCTTTATTCTTTTATCACTTCCCGGAAATCTGAAGTCTTTCCTTCACGAATCCCAGAAAATCCTTTCCCTGTTCACTGAGCTCTTCACCTCTCCGGCAGATGCACCCGTAAACAAGTTTCTGTCCTTCTCCCGGAAATGTATATTTCACGGAGGAATATCCCGGATCACGGCCGGAAAGATCCGCACCACTGATATTACACAACTCTCCGGACCCAAGAAGACGTTCCACGATATAATCACTGTTTGTTACGACTACAGTCTCTGCCTCCACTGCGGAATGACCGTTTTCCTCTACAAGGTTCCGGTAATTATCCGGGGAAAATTCATCGGGAAATCTCTGGATCAGCCTGAGCTGGGACATATTAAAATCTCCCTCATCTGCTTTCCCTTTCCCGGTATAAATATTTACCTCGGTTTCCGTCAGCAGCTCAAATTCCAGGTAATTCCGGGAAAGAAAATACTGGAACGCCGCCAGCTGATTCTGCATCACATAGGCGAATCCCATATCATCCTGTCTGCCTTTCACACGTTTTATGATCTCATGGGTATCTGCTGCGTAAACCTGATAATGAAGATCATCGCACTTATGTGCTTCATAATACGTTACGAAGATATCCGCAAACCAGGAGCTGGGATGAAAGCATACACACAGGCTGCTTTTTGCAAGTGGCTGTGCCTGCATTTCCAGTTCATCTATATTTTCCAGGATCCTCTGCACATGGATATATGCACGCTCTCCTTCCGGTGTCAGCTCTATGCCCTTTGCATGACGGACAAACAGCTGGGTACGCATATCATCTTCCATGGAACGGATTACCTTGCTTACATTTGACTGCGTGGTAAAAAGCAGCTCTGCAGCCTGGCTGAAGGAGCTGTTTTGGCACAGGCCGCAAAATACTGGATCTGTTTTATATTGAGCATGATCCTACCTCGGTTTCTTCGCAAAGATCAAAAACATCGGGGTCGGATTATAAAACTCGTCTTTTTCTGTATAAATACGTTTGCTGATACCAAGATCAAAGAAAAATTCTTCCACACCTATACGGCTCAGCGTTTCCAGATCCCATGCCGGACGCAGAAAAGAACTGATGGGCAGCTGCCGCTTGATATCCTCGCATTCCTGCATCAGCTCATCCTGGATCTGATGATGGGCATGATTCTCCGGAAGATCCGCAGTGTCCGCAAAGTCTGCTGCTCCGTAGTTTGCATCCAGATTTATCATCACTCCGCCCGGTTTCAGTACGCGGAACCATTCCTGATAAGCATGCTCCGCGTCCGGAAGTGTCCAGGTAAGGTTTCGTGATACGATCACGTCAAATTCCTCATCCGGAAAATCCGGAGCTTCTGCATCCATCACCATAAACCGGCAGTCTGCTTTTTCTTCCTCCGCCAGCTCCTTTGCATGAGTGATCATATCCGGCGTCAGATCGATCCCGGTTACCTGATGGCCTTCCTTTGCAAGAAGAATGGTAAAAAATCCGGTTCCGCAGCTACATCCAGGATCCGGAGATTCTTTTTCTCAGGCAGATACTTCTTAAGCTCAGCCATCCAGCGGCCTGCAAGTGCACTGTGAAGCTCTGCTCTTCTCTGTTCCAGAAAGCTGTCGCTGCGCCTGGTCCAGTACTGGGCGATCCTTGTTTTCCGCTCGTCTTTTTTCTCTTACGATATTTCCGTAGGTGATCACAGGGCCGCCTTCCACAACCTGAAGGCTTGATACCTGATAAAGGATCACACCATCCATGTCTGCACGACAGATTTCCTGTACATTTCCCTCATAATCACGGATCTCTCCAAGATACTCATCCTGATGAACGATATCGCCTGGTTTCTTCACCGGGTACCAGAGACCGTTGACACTGGCGCACTGATAACGCACATCATCCATTTTCAGCGGATAGTACGTACTGTGGGAACGGATTCCGTTATAGGCTCCGATGCTGCAGAGGATATTTCTTACATCTCTTCGCATGGAATCCACTTCCTCCCGTTCCCAGGTTCCCATACAGCCGCGTTCCAGAAGGACCGCCGGAATGTGAAGGTACTTGCCGCATAATTGTAGGCGCCGCCTGTGCTTACATTTGACTGTACCATATATGGGACATCAACCTGCTCTGCCATCTTTCGGGAGGCTTCCACGATCTCCGGCTTTGCCACGCCTGCAAAATATACATACGGAGTCAGTTCCTCATAATCGTCACCGCCGTGAAGATCGATATAATAATCCGCCTTCCGGATCAGGGATTCTGTGATAGCTGCCGCCAGACGTTCCATTTTTGTTCCGTCCTTTTTGCCCGGGAAAACACGGTTCAGATTTTTTCCGTCCTCCCAGCTGATACTGCCTGCACGCTTCTCAAAGTCTTCCCGGTTCAGCACCTTTACCAGAACCAGCTGGCCCTTTACCTTTTCCGGCTTCAGCCGCTTCGACAGCTCGATCAGAGTCTGGATTCCCACATACTCTCCTGCATGAAGACCTGCTGTGACGAGAACGGTTTTTCCCGGATCTTTTCCACGGATGATGGTTGCCGGAAGGACAAATTCTCCATCTCCGAGCTCAAGAAAGCCTTCTGTTTTTTCTCCTGCCGCAACCGGAAGATTCAGGAAATGATCCGGCTTTACACCAGTTACCATAAACATTGGTGTGGACTGATAATTTAATCTCTCCTCCTCACTCCAGACCGTTTTCCATATTTCTGTGTCTGTGCGGATTCCAAGAAGTCCTGCTTCCCGGAGAGTTTTTACATCCCACTGGGGACGACTGATCTTTGACAGCGGTACCTGGAGGGCGATCCGCTCCATGCGCTCAATATCCGTACAGAGATAGTGATCATCCAGGCTGTTGTTTTCCACATTTTTCCGGTCGTTTTCGTAGGCCTTACGCTGCTCTTCCTCATAAAGATAACCGTACCAGTTGGCATCAAAATTCAGAAGTCTTCCTCCTACCTTCAGTACACGGACCCACTCTCTATAAGCAACATCAGGATGCTCCAGATTCCAGGTAAGATTTCGGGAAATGACCACGTCAAAGGTATTATCCTCAAAATCCAGCTTCTGTGCATCCATCCTCAAAAAGCGGATATTCCGGCAAAGGTCTCCTGCATTTTCCTTTGCCTTTTCCAGCATTCCTTCCGTATAATCCACTGCATCTACATGATATCCGGCTTCTGCCAGGATCACAGGAAAAAATCCGGGGCCTGTTCCGATATCCAGGATACGGATCTCTTCCTTGGGTTTGTCCGGAAACTGACTGGTCAGCACCTTAAGCCATGCGTTTTTCTGCGTTCCTGCAAGCTCTTTATGATTCACTTCGGAGTACCCTTCTGTACGGGTGCTCCAGTAAGATTCGATTTCATCGAGAAGTTTTTCCACGTTGATTCCTCCGCACTTTTCTATTCACGTGAGGGAGATCAGGTCCCTCACAGGTCACGTTTAATGTACCAAATTGTCAGGGTATTAACAAGCCCCTGGGGGGGATTCCCAAAATTGCTCTGCTGATAAAATCCCCAAATGCCACACACTGCTTCTGTACTCCTGTCCACCTTGTAATTCTCCGAATGCTGTGGTATCATCCTGGCTGTAGTAATTCAGTAATATAACCGAAATTGAAGGATGGTTCATATACAAATGACAACACAGGAACTGGCCTATGAAGTTATCAGCGTTTAAAAAAGGAATATCCGGATGCAGACTGTACACTGGATTATGATGATGCCTGGAAGCTTCTTGTAAGTGTCCGTCTGGCAGCTCAGTGCACCGATGCCCGGGTCAATGTAGTTGTTCAAGATCTCTATGCAAAATACCCGGATGTGGCAGCCTGGCAGCCGCAGAGCCGGAAGCGATCGAAGCCATTGTACGTCCCTGCGGCCTTGGAAAAAGCAAAGCCCGGGACATCAGCGCCTGTATGCGCATTCTCCACGAACAGTATCACGACAAGGTGCCGGAAGACTTTAACGCGCTTCTGAAACTTCCCGGTGTGGGCCGAAAAAGCGCAAACCTAATCATGGGTGACGTATTCGGCAAGCCCGCCATTGTAACAGATACTCACTGTATCCGCCTTTCCAACCGCATCGGCCTTGTCCATGACATGAAGGATCCAAAAAAGGTGGAAATGGCTCTCTGGAAGATCATCTCCGGAAGAAGGCAATGATCTCTGCCACCGTCTTGTCAATCATGGAAGAGAAGTCTGTACAGCGCGGACAAAGCCTTACTGTGACCGCTGCTGTCTCAATGATATCTGCGAAAAAAATGGGATCTGAATGTATGCAGTTCAATAAACCTTCAGACCCCGGAAAGGAAAAACATAATGAATTTCAAAAAACTGGAAAATAATCTCCTGGATATGATTCAGGAACAACAGGTAAAGATCGGATACATGAGCGGAGTTACCCGTTTTTATTATCCGCTGCAGTCTCTGAACCGCCTTCTTGGCACAGAGCTTACGGAAGAAGAAATGCAGCATGCTATGGAAGAATTCTCAGATCATGCCTGTGACCGTCTTGGAAAAGTAACGGCTTCTTCCAAAAACGGGCGTTTCTGCATCACCCTGCCGCCTCAGGCCTCGGACTACGTTCACGAAAACCGGAAGCCGAGTGAATTTCTGGTACGCTTTATAGGCACGGTTGCCCGTCATGGCTGTACTCTGGATGAAGTGATGGACGTTTTTCATGCTTATTCCGACCATGTACACATGGAAAAAACAACCGGAACCGGATTTGATTATCTTGTATATTTCGAAGACGGGATTCCGGATGACTACCGGTATTGTCTGTCCCTGGAGGGTGAGCATATGATCTATCATAAGTTCACACCTGAGGACTATGAGGACTTCGGATTCTGATCTCCGAACACCTGGGCAAGTTTTCCCCTCTGCTTATTGCTTTTCGCAGCTCTGCAGGGAACTTCCTTTATTTGCTAAACAACCGCCGGTCTGCAGACAGATCTTCAAAAAGTCCTCTGCAGATCGACGGGTTGTTTTTATTTTCTATGCACGGAATTTCTTCTGCATCTCCCGCACCATATCTTTCCTCTTAAACAGGAACAGCCATACCAGCATCAGAAAGCTGACGCATATACAGATCAGCGACGGATACAGCACCGTTACCACACCGGCAGCCAGCAGGATCACAGGGATCACTCCTCCGAAAGCTCCTGCTTCCAGAAGATAGATCATATATTCCGCCACCTCCAGCTTCTGTACCGCAGTGATCACCCACATGGAGCAGATCACAGCAAGCGAAGCCAGAGGAAGCAGATAATCCACAGACCAGCCACGCCAGCCGGTAAACACATCCCAAAGCACTCCTGCAACAGCTGCGATCACCAGCTGCCACATCTCATTCTTCAGAAGATTCCGCCGCTTCACATAAGCCACTGAAACCATCAGCCAGGTGCAGAACGCCCCTGCAGTCACAAACCAGGCCCAGCCTATATGACTATCCAGCAGATAATCGATCAGATTACATACCACAGCCAGCACAATACACAGAAATGTAAAGCTCTCAAAAAGCTTCATCTGCTGTTTCTGCTCCTCTTTCTGTCCCGGAAGATCATTCTCCCGAATTGTACAGGATACCTGCTCATTTTTCAGTCTCTCCACAAAATTCCGCTCAATATTTCCATTGGGGATCTTGGACGTAAAGCTTAAAACCATCTCATCTCCAAAAGAACAGGAACACAGCTGCAGACTGTCCGTGCTTGCAAAAAAGTCCGAATCTCTGAATATATTTCCGATATTCCTCCGGCATCCGGATGATCCCCACATTGGAATAGATCGCCGTGATAGACCTCCCTCCGAGAGTCGTCCCGGCAAGAAGGAACGGGGTTTTGATCTCCAGTGGTACCAGACGCAGGATCGGATTTTTCTCCAGGCTTACCAGATCATTCAGCTTTGCTTCGATCACGTCCTTACTCAGTTCCTTTGCAAACTGCTCCTTTACGGATCTCAGAATATCCTCAAAGGCTGTATCAGGCTGAAAATAACAGCTGATCTCGATCCATCCGAAAAAATTTGCCATAGACCGGGACGGAAAATAATTTCTCAAATTTACCGGGATCATCAGACCAATGGGCTTTTTCGCCTGATTCTGAGGTACTTCTTCATGGATCGCCCAGATAAGTGCTGCCGTAAGAAAAACCGTGATCGACACACCGGCCGCTTTTGCACGGGCGTGGATCTCTTTTACCGGAATACAGACTTCCGTGATACTCATATCCTCCTGCCTGAGCTTCTCGCCTTTTAACTGGAAGGCAGGCTTCTTGGACTCTCTCTTTCTTGGCGCGTCGGAGGAATAATACTGGGAAAAGCTGTCCTCCTCATATCCCTGCCCGTAATGTTTTCATCCGAAAAAAGCTCCGGAAGCTCTGCGGATGGGTGCGTCTCCTGAAGATAATTTTTCACCAGCTCCATCAGAAAATGCATGGCTCCCGTTCCATCCGTCAGCGCATGAAATACCTCGAAATTGATCCTGTTCTTATAATAGCTCACCCGAAAAAGAAGCGTTTTTTTGTCCGGAATATAAAGTCCGCTGCAGGGTGCACCTGCTTCTTTCTTTGCCACTGCCGGAATATCACGTCTCTCCAGATAAAACCAGAACAGTCCCTTTCTTAAAACTGCACGGAAAAGAGGATATTTTTCCAATGTCCTCTCCAGGGCTTCCTGCAGGTTTTCTTCTTTTATCTCTTCTTTCAGTTCACAGTAAAAACGAAATACCCTGGTGTCATTCTTTCCTGTCACCGCCGGGAACGCCAGCGCCGCATTGTCAAGTTTTCTCCACTGTGCATATTCGTTCTTCATGATGCTTTCCTTCTTCCTGTTCCTCTGTTTCCAGAAAACGATTTACATATGCAAAGCTTCCTGCACATGCAGAAATTTGATCCCCAGTGCAAAATACCCGTGAAACGCACCTGCGATCCTGTGCACTTCCACACGATTTCCCGCTTCCTTCAGTTTTTCACCAAATGCCTCACCTTCATCCCGAAGAGGATCGAACTCAGCGGTAAGTATCAGTGTATCCGGCATATTTCGAAAATTCTTCTCCAGGATCGGCGCAAAATAGGGATTCCTCCTGTCTTCCGGACAACTCTCATAGAATTTCAGATAATCTTCCATCTTCTCCGCTGTGAGAAGATAACCGGTTCCATTTGTTTTTACGGATTCAAAAGGAGAGTCTTCCGTATAACAGTTGTTCAGTGCCGGATAAATAAGGATCTGTTTTTTGGGAAAAAAATTCTCCGCGGTCTCTGGCCATCATACATACAGCCGCTGCCAGATTTCCGCCTGCACTATCTCCCATAATGGTGATACGATCCGGATCCGTATTCAAAAGAAAACGATTGGTGTAAAAAGTCTTCGCAGCTGCATAACAATCCATCAGTCCCACCGGGAAACGGTATTCCGGTGCCAGCCTGTATTCAACAGACGCCACGATCTGACCGGTAGACTGTGCCATTCTGGCACAAACCCGCTGATAATTCTCTACACTTTCCGTAACCCAGCCACCGCCATGGAAAAACAGGATCACCGGTGGTTTTTTTCCGGAGGCGGCACCGTTTCCATGTCCTCTTCTGTTGGAAAAAACAGACGGATCGGCACTTTATAGTCTCCGTTATAAACTTCCGCATCCAGTGTCCTGTAAAAGATCCTCATAGGATCCATCTTCTTAAGATCTGCCAGCTTTCTGGAAGCCTCCACTTCGATCCCGCCATAGGAAAGAGCATGGAGCACTGTCCGCACGGCACGTGGCATAGCAGTTTCTCTCCCGGTCGGAATGCCCGGAACTATGACTGGGCGGCTTCTTTCTGTTTTCTTTTCTTTGTATAGATATATTTTGTTTCTGTTTCGTATCTTCCAGGAATGCAGACTTGTTTCACGCAGGTACGCCTGTAGGCAATCCTCTTCAGGATCTCATGATCTGTACGGATGATCACTTCCGTTCCCTTATAGCCCCGGATATAATATCTGTTTTCTTTCTTTTTTATACGTGGTTGTCTCAATCGCAGTAAATATTTTCTGATTACTTTTTCCTCCGTGGATTTTTCCTTTATTTTCACCTATGATAGCATCCGCAGTCTATGAGTACAAGTCATAGTAAAAAATATACTGCTGCATGATTCCACGCATTCCTCTGTATCTGCGGTTGGGAAATCCTCTTTTGTAATGCACGTCCATGACCTGACGGATGTGGGTATCTATGGGAAAAGCATCCATATGATGCAGTGCAAACAGGCAGATACACTCAGCTACCTTTTCTCCCACACCACAAAGCTTCATCAGCTCCTTCTTTGCCTGATGGTAACGCATATCATAGATTTTTTCCAGAGAGATCTGGCCGGATGCAATGGTCCTGGCCGTTACTGCGATATATTTTGCCCGGTATCCCAAGCCGCATCCTCTTAACTCCTCTTCCGTTGCCTGACTCAGCGCCTCTACAGTCGGAAAAGCGTAGTACTCCACACCTGCAGATGAATTTTTTCGCTCTCCGTACTTCCGGCAGATGGTTTCGATACATTTGCGGATACGCTTGATATTGTTCTGCTGAGATATCAGAAACGTAACGATCATTTCCCAGAGATCCTGTCTTAATATCCGTATCCCTCTCCTGCCTTTATTGCGGCACCCAGATATTTATCCCGTGGATTAGCAGCATTCATGTAAGCTTCATAATCCGTATCCAGATCAAAATAAAGCACCCAGTAACAGATAAATTCCTCCTGAGAGCAGCAGAAATCCACCACTCCGTCTTTCTGATACATTTCCAGATACTGGTCTCCCGCCACCATGGAAAAATGTCCGTCTCCAAGCTTTCTCATCCGGAAGCACTGTCCGGAATCGCATATTTTATCAAGGCTGAAATGTTCCAGCTCTACTGTGATCATGTCTGTTCCTCTCGTAAATATTTTTCTTTATATAATGTTCTGTATTCTCTTGGTGTCATCCGGTACCGTTCCCGGAATACCCGGTTAAAAGTCCTCTGACTTTCAAATCCCGGGATCTGCACATACGCCTGTTCCACTGCAAGATTATCATCCTTCTCCTTACGGTTTGCCCTGAGACACCGTACCGCATTTACAATATCCGGATGCACCTGCTCCTTTTTTATAACCGGGTCTTCCGGACAGCTGTTCTGAATGATATCCGCAAACTTACCAATCAATACCGGCTTTGCCCAGAGATAGACTGCTTTGTTTTCTCCCGGAGAGAACACCTGATAGTGATGGATCACATCCGGAAAGATCACTGCAAAATCTCCCTCTTCCATATGATAAAGCTCCTGTCCCATACCAAGCTCCAGAGTTCCCTCTGTGATATAGATAAACTCTATGGAGTTATGAAGATGGGGTGAAGCATGGGCTGAGGTCCGCAGATGAATATGGAGATTCTTCTTTTTTTCTTCGTATACTGGAAACATGGATTTTTCTCTCCGCAATATTTGACTACTTTTTCTGTGTTTTTGGCACGTAATATTTCCGAGAGTTTATTATAATGCATTTGTAAGTTAAAGAAAAGAGGAGGAAAATAAAATGAAAAAAATCATAGAATTTATCAAATATGCGATCAAATGCTACATAGAGATCAATGCAAGAAATCCATACTTCCACTAAGAAGATCCACAATAATATCTGAGGTCACGGATATTTTGTGTGGATCATGCGCATGAAAAAACTGAATAAAAGTCAATAAATGACTTGTGCGAAAATAATATCACCTGGCATCATGAAGTATCTCCAAAGCCCGTTTATATCTTCCATGCAGCCGTGATATCTGTTCAGCAGACATATTTTCGCAGTCAGAAAGACGTGTTACATCAGAATTGTGGAGCAGATCAGCCTGCTTCACTTTTTTTGCGATCGGATTCTTCCTAAGCTTCCGGATATAATCGAAATAATTCATATTCTTATCTCTTGTAAGACAACGTAAGGCCTCCACAACCTCTTCCGGAAAATTCTCCGGTAAGATCCTCAAATGTGATCTCTGTATCTTCTATCACATCGTGCAGAAGTGCCGTACATACACTGAGTTCATCATCCATCTGCTCCGCTACATAAAATGGATGAAAGATATAAGGTGTCCCGCTTCGATCTGTCTGTCCATGATGTGCCTCGTATGCCACCTTCATAGCTTTTTTCGTCAAAGCTGTATAAATCATAGCTGTACCTCCCGTCAGGTCTTTCGACCCCCCGTTCATACTCTGTATTACACAGTATAGCATCTATATTTCCTATATACAAGGACAAAAAGGTTATATATCTATCATTTTTACTTATATACGACAATTTTCTGATTATAACATTCCCAAAACTCTGCTGTTCTTATTTAGATCTTTCATTGGATCATGAACTCGCTTGCCCTCATTCTGAAATTGGTATATACTTACTAGTACAGCGAAAATTAAGTTTCTGCTATATTGACGCAGGATATTTCTTCATCTGCAAGGCGGAGGAATGAGGCGTAGCGGTGGCTACGACGATTGACGACAACGCAGCAGATGAAAAATCAGACAAGTCAATATGGCGGTTACTTAATATTCGCTGTACTAGGTCAGGTAAAACTATCCATATTCATGGTATTACACGAATCACTTCATTTTAAAAAAGAAGGAATCTTACCTATGAAATTTATATATCCCGCAAGTTTTCCGTCCCACAGAGGACAAAAAATACAATGCTTTTTTTCCGGATCTTGCCTGCTGTGAAGCCAACGGTGACACGCTGATGATGCCATCGAAAATGCCAATGCAGCTGCATACGACTGGATCTACACAGAGCTTATGGAATTTGAGGGAAAGCTTCCTCCGGTTTCCGATGAGAGCGATCTGGAGCTTCAGGAGGGAGACGTTGTCCGCAATATCTCTGTAAATATCCGCTTCCAGGATGGCTGGGACGAATAAACTCTCGTACCACAAAAACAAAGGCGACATTTAATATCATTTTCAATAAATGTCCGTGTCGAAAATACCTGTTATGCAAAAAGCATCCGATCGTAATTTGTCCTTTATTACCGATCCGGATGCTTTTATTATACGTTTCTTTATTGTTCATGATACTGTCTGAAAAATTTACGCAGTCCGTCCAGTGCTTTTACCAGCACTTCTGTCTCATTCTCATTCAGCTCTGCGATCACCGCTTCTGTCATCTGCCTGTGAAACTCCGCATGATGATGATATGCCATACGTCCCTTATTTGTAAGCTGAATAAATACCACACGCCGGTCCTTCTCACTTCGTTCTCTCTTCACATAGCCTTTTTTTACAAGACTGTTCATAGATGTTGTGAGGGAGCCTACGGTGATCTTAAGCTTGGCTGCAATGGAGGACATGTTCCCCCTCCAAGACCTACAGCCTCGATAATGTGCATATCATTGTTGGAAATATCTTTATATTTATCTGTGATGATGGCTTCCTCCTCCAGTCGGAGGATCTCATTGAACAGATTCACCAGCACGTCATTTATAACTTCCCGATTGTCCACTCTACCCGCTCCTGTTTCTCCGGAGCAAAAAGGCTTCTCCGGTTCTCTGTTTATGAAGCCATCGTAACATAAATATGGCATTTTTTCCACTGGATTTTTACTTTGCGGGCTACAAAATCACTGCACTTATTGCTTCTACATTTTCCGGAACGTTCATAGCGATGTTCCAGAAGCTTCTCCGGCTCTTCTTCGCCATATTTCTCAAGAAAATCCGCAATTCCGTTTTCCAGATAACCTGCGATATCATTTATGTTCTCACGGCTTACAGGCTCTGCTTCCGGAATCACATGCTCGATCATCCCCATCTGGTAAAGGTCTGCAGCTGTGAGCTTCATCACTGCTGCTGCTTCCTTTGCCTTTTTGCTGTCTTTCCAGAGAATGGAGCAAAGCCTCCGGGACAGGATGGAATAAATGGAATGCTCCAGCATCCATACCTCATCTGCCACCGCCAAGCAAGGGCACCTCCGCTTCCGCCTTCACCGATCACAACGGAAAGCACCGGCACTGTGAGACCTGCCAGTGTATAGAGATTTTTTGCAATGGCTTCACCCTGTCCACGTTCCTCTGCTTCCAGCCCGCAGAATGCGCCTGGTGTATCTACAAGGCAGATCACCGGACGGTGAAATTTCTCTGCCTGCTGCATCAGGCGCAGGGATTTCCAGTACCCCTCCGGAGATACCATTCCGAAATTCCGGGTAATGTTTTCCTTTGTACCCTCTCCTTTTTCCTGTGCAAGGACAGTTACCGGCTGTCCGTGGAAAAATGCCACACCACCGATCACTGCCGGATCATCCCCGCAGTGACGGTCTCCGTGAAATTCCATGAAATCGTCAAAAAGCGCTTCGATGTAGTCCTTTCCTGTAGGACGTGTTTTGGCTCTGGCAAGCTGAACATGTTCCCAGGGAGTGAAATCTCCGGATGGAACGAAGTCCGGCCAGATCCTATTATCTTCCTCAACAGTTTTCATCGATTCCTGATTGTCAGACTTGAACCCATTTTTAATGTCCGTATTATTGGACTGTACATTATTCAGGACTTTATCCTGATGTAATCTCAGAATATCCGCCAATACGATCCTCTGCTCCTCACGCTTTACGATCTTGTCCACAAAGCCGTGTTCCAGAAGAAATTCCGCTCTCTGGAAGCCTTTGGGAAGCTTTTGCCCGATGGTCTGTTCGATCACTCTGGGACCTGCAAAACCGATCAGCGCTTTCGGCTCTGCAGGATAATATCTCCCAGCATAGCAAAGCTTGCCGTCACGCCGCCTGTTGTCGGGTCTGTGAGGACCGGCACATAAAGAAGTCCAGCATCGCTGTGCTTCCGGATGGCCATACTGGTTTTTGCCATCTGCATCAGGGAAACCAGGCCCTCCTGCATTCTGGCACCGCCGGAACAGATATAGAGGATTACCGGCAGCTTCTCCTCTGTGGCACGTTCAAAAGCCGCGTGATCTTTTCCCCCACGACTTCTCCCATACTGGACATCATGAAACGACAGTCACAGACACCAAGTGCCACAGGTGTCCCCTTTTTATAGTACACTTTCCGGTAACTACAGCCTCATCAAGCCCTGTCTTTTCACGAAGCCCCTGGAGCTTTTCTTCGTAGCCTCTGTACTGAAGGGGATTCTGTTCTTCCATGTGAGCATCCCACTCTACAAAACTCTTTCTATCTGCGATCAGTTTGATCCGACGGTAAGCGGGTACATGGAAATAATTTCCGCAGTGGGGACAGATGTATTGATTCTGCTTTACCTCGTCTACAAAAACCGCCGCTTTGCAGGCGTTGCATTTACGCATCAGGTTATCCGGCACCTCCGGAATGTTTTCCTGTTCTTCACCCCGGATATCCCTGACTGTTTTTTTGAACATGTGCTTAATTCTCATTGATCTTCACTCCCGCAATGATATGGCTGGCAAGAAAGCCAGTGTCAAAATTTCCGGACTGATAATCCTCATCTTTCAGGATTTCGTACTGATAGTCAATATTTGTATCGATTCCGTCAATGATCACCTCACCAAGAGCACTCTGCATTTTTGCAATGGCTTCTTTCCGGTTACCTGCATGAACGATCAGCTTCGCAAGCATGGAATCATAATATGGCGGGATCTTACAGCCGTTATACACACAGGTATCCACACGGATCCCGTTTCCTCCCGGAAAATGCGCTCCCTGGATAGTTCCCGGCGAAGGGCGGAAATTTTTCTGGGGATTTTCAGCATTGATCCTGCACTCAATGGCGTGTCCCTGGATCCGGACATCCTCCTGAGCGATCTCAAGAGGCATTCCGGAAGCGATCTTCAGCTGCTCCTTTACAAGATCGATACCTGTTACCCACTCTGTCACCGGATGCTCCACCTGGATCCTTGTATTCATTTCCATAAACCAGAATTTTCCATCCGGTTCCAGAAGAAATTCGATCGTTCCCGCATTTACATAACCGGCTGCTTTCGCCGCCGTCACCGCCGCATGCCCCATTTTTTCTCTTAATTCCGGAGAAACTGCAGCACTTGGAGATTCCTCGATCATCTTCTGATGATTTCTCTGGATGGAGCAGTCACGCTCTCCCAGATGGATCACATTTCCGAAGCTGTCTGCAAGGATCTGAAACTCAATATGTCTCGGATTTACCACGAAAATGTTCAATATACATGGTACCGTCGCCAAAAGCATCTCAGACTCTTTTCTGGCGGTTGCATAGGCTTCCGGAAATTCCTCCGGTGTGTTTGCCACACGCATGCCTTTTCCGCCACCGCCAAGAGCTGCCTTGATGATCACCGGATAACCGATTCTCTCAGCTTCCTTAAGACCGGTTTCAATATCCTCCACATCCCCTTCGCTGCCCGGAACTACCGGAACACCAGCTGCGATCATGGTGCTTCTTGCAATTTTTTTATTGCCCAGCATACGGATGACCTTTGATGGAGGACCCACAAATGTGATCCCGCATTTTTCACAGAGCTCCGCAAATCTGGCATTTTCAGAAAGAAAGCCAAATCCCGGATGAATGGCATCCGCACCGGAAACCATGGTTGCACTGATGATCTGTTCCATATTCAGATAGCTCTGTGCAGATGGCCCCGGTCCGATACAGATTGCTTCGTCCGCCAGCTGTGTGTGAAGGCTTTCCTCATCTGCCTCAGAATAAACCGCCACTGTGGCAATTCCCATTTCTCTGCAGGCACGGATAATACGCACCGCGATCTCGCCTCTGTTGGCGATCAGTAACTTTCGAATCATACAATCACCTTACCCGATCATAAATGTAAGCTCAGCCTCTACGGCAACCTCGCCATCCACAGATGCCACTGCAGAACCAATGCCTACAGGACCCTTTCTGCGGATGATCTTTGTTTCAAGACGGAGCTTGTCTCCCGGAGCTACCTTTCTGCGGAATTTACACTTGTTGATGCCTCCGAAATAAGCGGTTTTTCCCTTCATGTCCTCCAGGGAAAGAATGGCTACCGCACCCACCTGTGCCAGCGCTTCTACCATCAGAACACCCGGCATTACCGGCTCCTGGGGAAAATGTCCCCGAAAAAAATCCTCGCGGAAGGTCACACATTTATATCCGACAGCAAATTCACCCGGCTCATAATCTTCAATATAGTCCACAAGCAGAAACGGATGTCTGTGTGGAATGATCTCCTCGATCTGTTTTACATCAAGATGCTTCATTCTCTATCCTCCTGAAACAATAATTTTTCTTATTCTCTGATTCTGATCTGAAGGTACTTATCGGATACGGAAAAGCTTCTGACCGTATTCTACCGGCTGTCCGTTCTCCACATAGATCTCTGCGATCTCGCCGTCAAAATCACTTTCGATCTCATTCATCAGCTTCATAGCTTCCACGATTGCAAGAACCTGTCCTTTTTTTACCTTGTCTCCCACCTGAACGTAAGGCGGAAGATCCTGGGACGGTGCAGCATAGAAGGTTCCTACCAGCGGAGATGTTACCAGGCTGCCTGTCTGATCTTCCCCGCTCTGTGGTACGGTTTCCGACTGCTCAGTACCTTTCACTCCCTGTGCTTCTGCCACAGTTTTTCCTGTCACTGTCACTGCCATTTCATCTGTTGAAGCCGGTACCACAGGATCTTTGCCTGCCACCGGTGCTGTATTCACTGCCCTGCGGACTTTTCCACCGGTCATTCCTACTGCCGGAATGTTTTCCACAGTTTCTCCCATAACCCCCTGGATGATCTGTGGCTTTCCATGCTCCATACTTAAGGTCAGATCTGCTGTCTCATATGTAAAGGCAGTAAGCTCTGATGCAGATACGTGATCGATCAGTTCAAGAATCTGGTTAAATTCCATAGCTTCAGTCCTCCTCATACTTCTTTACAAGCAATGTTCCGTTGTGTCCTCCAAATCCAAGGGAATTGCTCATTGCATAACGAACTTCCTGTTTTGCCGGAGCGCCGATCATATAGTTCAGATCAAGCTCCTCCTCTGTTTCTGTTGTTCCCACTGTCTGATGGATAAATCCGTCCAAAATGGATTTTACGCATACGATAAACTCAACAGCTCCTGCTGCGCCAAGAAGATGGCCCACCATGGATTTTGTGGAATTGATCTTTACATCCTTGGCAGCGTCCTTAAACGCAAGCTTGATAGCTCTTGTTTCAAACAGGTCATTGTGATGTGTTCCGGTTCCGTGTGCATTGATATATCTACCTGCGCCGGTGCAACACCTGCTTCCTTCATGGCATTTTCCATAGCACGTGCGGCGCCGCTTCCGTCCTCGGCCGGAGATGTGATATGGAAAGCATCTGCAGTTGCACCGTATCCCACAACCTCTGCCAGGATATTGGCATTTCTCTTTTTGGCATGCTCAAGCTCTTCCAGAACAACCACACCTGCACCCTCGCCCATAACAAAACCGCCTCTGTCTTTATCAAACGGAATGGATGCACGCAGCGGATCCTCACTTGTGCTCAGTGCAGTAAGGCTTGCAAAGCCTGCGATACCGATAGGGCAAACAGCTCCCTCTGTACCACCGGCAAGCATTACATCTGCATCACCATACTGAATGGCACGGAAAGCATCTCCGATACAATGTGTTCCTGTCGCACATGCCGTTACCACGTTGGTGCATTTTCCTTTTGCGCCGGTAGCGATAGAAACATTTCCGGCTGCCATATTTGTGATCATCTTCGGAACAAGAAGCGGATCCACTCTTGAAGGACCTTTTTCCATAAGCTTCTTCTCATTGGTCTCGGTAGCCTGAAGACTTCCCACACCGGAGCCGATGATAACGCCTACCATGTACGGATCTTCCTCTTCCATCTTAAGCCCGGAATTTTCCACTGCTTCCAGTGCAGCTGCTACCGCATACTGGGAAAAAGGCTCCATTCTTCTTGCAGTTCTCGGATCCATGCGATCCTTTGCCACAAAATCTTTAAGCTCTGCTGCCAGTGTTGCCTTGTATCCGGTCGTATCAAAACGGGTGATCGGTCCGATCCCCACCTTTCCTTCTTTTACTCCGTTCCAGAAACTTTCCACATCATTTCCGATCGGTGTTACTGCTCCAAGTCCTGTTACTACTACTCGTCTTTTCATCAATCTATCCTCCTGACTCCGGGGAGCCTTCTTTACATTGCCATTCCGCCGTCTACGCGAAGTACCTGTCCTGTGATGTAACGTGCACCGTCTGATGCCAGAAATGCAGCTGCCTTTGCCACGTCTTCTGTTGTTCCCATGCTTCCCATGGGGATAGATGCCGCAATATTTTCTTTTACTTTGTCAGAAAGCACGTCCGTCATGTCTGTTTTGATAAATCCCGGTGCAATGGCGTTGACCGTGATCCCTCTGGATGCCAGCTCCTTTGCAGCGGATTTTGTAAGACCGATGATCCCGGCTTTGGATGCCGCATAATTGGCCTGTCCAGCATTTCCACGAAGGCCTACCACCGATGAAAGGCTGATGATCCGGCCGCTTCTCTGCTTCAGCATCATTCTGGACACATGACGGATGCAGTTGAAGGTTCCTTTCAGATTGATGTCAACAACTCTGGAAAAATCTTCCTCACTCATTTTCATGAGAAGTCCGTCCTTCGTAACTCCGGCATTATTTACCAGGATATCAACACGTCCGTATTTCTCTGCAACAGCTTTGAAAAAAGCTTCACATGCATCAAAATCTGCCACATTGCACTGCAGGATATCTGCCTGGCCGCCGGCTGCCTCGATCTCTGCTTTTGTTTCCCGGGCTTTTTCTTCTGAGCCGTTATAATTGATCACTACAAGGTTTCCTGCTTTTGCAAGCTCCAGGGCGATGGCTTTCCCGATCCCACGTGCACCGCCTGTTACAACTGCAATTTTTTTCTCTGACATATGAATTCCTTTCTGATGTTATGCGGTCATCCGTGATCCGCATTTGTTACCTGGCATTTCTGTCTGCTGCACTATGCCTGCTTTATTTTTGATTCTTTATCTTTTTTTCCAATATTTATACCAGTTCCTGGCAGACCTTCTCTGCATCTTCTACGGTCTGGATGTTATATACTTTTACATTTCTGTCGATCTTTCTCATAAATCCGGCAAGGGTTCTTCCCGGTCCGATCTCAATAAATGTATCTACTCCCTGACGGATCATATTTTCCACACTCTGCTGCCAACGCACGGAAGAAGAAATCTGTTTTTCCAGAAGTGCTTTTGTTTCCGCCGGATCTTCCACATACTCTGCGGTCACGTTTGTCACATACGGGATTTTAAGTTCATGAAGTGTGACACCCTCCAGAACCTTTCCCAGTTCTTTTCCTGCAGTGGCAAGCATTGCGGAGTGGAACGGTCCGCTGACATTTAACGGGATCACTCTTCTTCCTCCGGCTGCCTTCAGCTTTTCAGAGGCTTCCGCAACTGCCTCCGCAAGGCCTGTGATCACGATCTGGCCGGGACAGTTGTAGTTTGCAATGCTTACATCTGCAATGTCTGCAAGCACTTCCTCGATCTTCTCTGTCTCCATTCCCATAACTGCTGCCATGCTTCCCTTACCTGCCGGAACTGCCTGCTCCATAAGGATTCCCCTTTTTCTCACGGTAGTAACAGCATCCTTCAGCTCCATGCCGCCGGCAGCTTCAATAGCGCAGTACTCGCCAAGGCTTAATCCTGCAGTTACATCTGGATGAAGTCCCATCTCCTCTACACCTTCTCCATGGCAAGACAGGTAGTGACCAGTGCAGCCTGTGTATATTCAGTCAGGTCAAGCCTGTCATTTTCTTCAAAGCAAAGTGCTTTCATATCCAGATCCAGCCACTCACCGGCAGAGGCGAAAACATCCTTTGCTGTATCGTATTTCTCATAAAAATCTTTTCCCATTCCGGCCTTCTGTGCACCCTGGCCGGAAAGATGAATGCTGTTTTTCCCATTTATTATTCCTCCACAAGAAAACTGTTTTTCTTTACAGTCTCTTTTGTCTCTCTGATCAGTCTTGCCATCAGCTCCTTACAGGTCGGTACATCCTTTACCATACCTGCGATCTGTCCGGACATAACGCTTCCGGTTTTTACATCGCCGTCAACAACAGCCTTCCTGAGCCACCAAGTGTCAGCATTTCCAGTTCTTCAAAGGATGCACCTGCAGCTTCTTTCTCCAGATATTCCTTTGTCATAGGGTTTCTTAAGGTACGGACTGGATGACCTGTGGTACGGCCGGTTACTCTTGTGTCGATATCCCTAGCTTTCAGAAGGAATTGTTTGTAATTCTCATGTACGTGACATTCCTCTGTTGCCACAAATCGGGTTCCCATCTGTACGGCTTCTGCACCCAGCATGAAGCTGCCGCGATCCCACGACCGTCTGCAATTCCACCTGCTGCAATTACCGGGATCTTTACTGCATCCACGACCTGCGGTACCAGCGCCATAGTGGTTGTCTCACCGATATGTCCGCCAGACTCGGTTCCCTCTGCTACCACTGCATCTGCGCCACAGCGCTCCATTCTTCTTGCAAGAGCTACAGATGCAACAACCGGGATCACCTTTACTCCGGCTGCTTTCCATGCTTCCATGTATTTTTCCGGGCTTCCGGCGCCGGTTGTTACTACCTTGATCCCTTCTTCTACTACGATCTTCGCAACCTCATCGGCACTTGGACTCATCAGCATGATGTTTACACCAAAAGTCTTATCTGTCAGTTTTTTCGCCTCACGGATCTGCTCACGCACCCACTCTGCCGGTGCGTTTGCCGCTGCGATCAGTCCCAGGCCGCCTGCCTCGGATACTGCTGCCGCAATGTGATGATCTGCCACCCAGCCATACCGCCCTGGATGATGGGATATTCAATACCAAGTAATTCTGTAACTCTTGTTTTCATCTTTTACCTCCGGAAAATTAAATCAAGCGGATAAAAGCATCCGCGGTTTATTTGGATCAACGGATAAAAACATCCGCATTCACTACATAGCCTTATTTTAACAATTCATTAACAGGGGCTTTAATACTCGATCAGGCTTGCTCCGTACGTCAGTCCGCCGCCGAAGCCTGCAAGGACCATTCTGTCACCCCGCTGCAGTTTTCCACTTTTTTTCATCTCATCCAGGAGGATAAGAAGACTTGCGGAAGAAGTATTGCCGTATCTGTCCATATTCATAGGGAACTTGGAAATGTCTTCGCCCAGCCGCCTTGCTGCGGAACGGATGATCCGCTCATTTGCCTGGTGGAGAAGATAATAACTGATATCTTCACAGGAAACCTGCTCTCGGGAAAGAAGCTCCTTCACAGCCTCCGGTACCTTGCTCACGGCAAAGCTGAACACTTCCTTTCCGTTCATCTGTATGTAAGTTTCCTTTGCCTTCGGATCATTTTCATAACGGATCTGATTTCTGCTCTGTAAGGTAAGTGCACCGCCTTTTTTTCCAATGGAATGGGTTACCTGTGCATAGCTTCCACCCTCTTCTGCTCTCAGCACGACTGCTCCCGCACCATCCCCGAAAAGAATGCAGGTGCCACGATCTGTCCAGTCCGTTAAACCGGATAGTTTTTCCGCTCCGATCACAAGGGCATTCCTATATATTCCCTGGGCCAGGTATGCCTGCGCAGTGTTCAGTGCCAGAAGAGATCCTGTGCAGGCGCCGTTCAGATCAAAGCAGGTAGCCTTTTCCGCTCCGAGCCGCTCCTGCACCCCACATGCCACACAGGGCATGATCTCTGTTGGAGAAATGGTTGCCACAAGGATCAGATCGATTTCTTCTGCCTTCATTTCTGCGTCTTCCAGAGCTTTTAATGCTGCCCCCGCTGCCATCGTCACAGTATCTTCGTCCTCTTTTGCAATATGTCTCTGTACCACACCGGTTCTTCCCGAATCCACTGATCACTGGTTTCCACCATCTTTGCCAGATCGTTGTTATCCCACACTCTGTCCGGTGCCCACGAACCGGTTCCACATATTTTACCTGTCATATTTTTCTCCATGATATCTGTCTTAAATCAGTCTGTATAAATCTGTACTGCTGTTCTCTGAATTATCTTTTATCTTAAAATATTTTGATTATCAAATTATATCATCATAAAAGTATTTGTCAAGAAGGAATTTTTGAGCATCCTTTTATGAAAAAAATAACAGCTGCCCCAGGCGTGGAGTATTGGTCTCTCCTCTGTCCTGTGACAGCTGTCTTATTTTTTTCAGACAGGTATTGTATTTATGGTTATTGCATTTATAGTTATTGCCTTCATAGTTTTACTTCATCACCCACTGTACCAGGCACACCACACCAATCTGCACCAGCAGTATCACCGGTACACCAATTGCAAATCTGGCTTTTCGGGTTTTGTGGTGAAAAAATCTCATGCCAAGGATCGCCCCGACGCTGCCACCGATGACAGCACTTAAGATCAAGGTCTTCTCCGGGATCCGCCATTTATTACGACGGGCTTTCTGCTTGTCAACTCCGAAAAGCACAAAGGCCAGGATATTGACTGCAAGCAGATAATAATATATGTAATCATTCATGATAGCTCTCCGGGCTCTGTGTCCTGTATTTCGGACAGTAACCGATTTATGTATTCATTGCAGTTTGATGATCAGCACCGGTATGGGCGGATCATTAGCCGGTTTGCATATTCCGACAGGATCACCAGATATTTATGAGGATCCAGCTGACGGATAAACGCAAGCATCTCATCCCGTTCCTGATATCCCGTATCCCCGCCACTGTAAATGCAAAGTGTCATAAGTCCGCCTTTTTTCAGAAGCTTAAGTCCGCTTTCTACCGCTCTTTTGCTGCTGTCTGCTCTGGTCGCCACCGAATGGTCTCCGCCGGGAAGATATCCCAGATTAAAGGTGATGCAGGACACGGTTTCTTCTTCTGCATAAACATCCATATTCTCATGAGACTCCAGAAGAAGCTGATAATTTTCCGGACAGTTATCTCTTTTCAGTCGCTCCTTCGTATGTTCCAGTGCCTGCTTCTGAATGTCAAAAGCCAGAACCCGTCCCCTTTTTCCTGCAAGCTGGCTTAACAGAGCCGTGTCATTGCCATTTCCCATTGTTGCATCGATACAGATGTCTCCCGGCATGACCTGCTGCCGTATAAAATGCTGCATGTATGCAGTGATCTGAAGATTTTTCATTTAAAAATCCTTTCAAAATTCTCTTACAGTTCATGATAATACGGACAGATATCCTCATAATGTCCATCCTTCATACGGAACCCCTTCGGGATCACGCCAAGCTGGGTAAATCCAAGTCTCTCATAAAGATTTCTTGCAGGAACATTGCAGGCCACAACCGCATTAAACTGCAGGACACCAAAACCATGCTCTTTTCCCCGGGTCAGACAGTCGGATACCAGCTTTTCTCCTATGTGAAGTCCTCTGGAATCTCTGCTTACCGCATAGCTGGCGTTACAGATATGACCGCATCTTCCGATATTATTCGGATGAAGAATGTAAAGTCCGTAAACTTTTCCGCTTTCCGCATCTACTGCTGCAGCTGTATAGGTCTGTTCTGAAAAAAAAGCTTTTCCTGTCTCTTCGTTAAGGCATTCTTCCTGTGGAAAAGCCACACCGTCTTCTACAACCTCATTCCATATCCGGATCAGATCCGGAAGATCTTTTTCTTCGTATTTTCTTACTGTAACATTCATGATGATCTTCTCCTCTATTTAAGCAGCTCCACATTCCGTCCGTTTCTTCGGATCACACCCTCATCCGAAAGATTTTTGATCTCCCGCATCATGGCACTACGGTCCACACTTAAGTACTGGGCCAGTGCGGTATAGGACATGGGCAGCTTGAATTTCCCGGCATTTTTTTCCGCAGCCAGAGAATGCAGATAGGCTATCAGCTTCTTTCTGGTGGAGGATCGTGAAAGCATGTATATCCGATCCGTCTGCTGCCTGGAACGGAGGGCTGTCATCTGCAGAAGATTACTGACCATCTGGCTGTGATGATGACAGGCATTTTCACAGCGCTTGATCACATGCTCATAATCAATAAACAGCACCTTCGTCACGGTAGTAGCACATACATAATAATGCTGGGAATCTGACGGAAGCAGAAACGGTTCGCCAAATACACTGTCCCTATTCAGTTCATCGATGACATACTCATTTCCATCCTCGTCACAGCAGTAGAGAACTGCTCTTCCCTCCTGGATCAGACCGATCTTTTTCATGGAGCTGGAATATTCCATGATGGTTTCTCCATTCTGAAAAACTTTCTCCCGGACTTTAAAGCAGACACGCATTCTTTCCTGTTCTTCGGGCAAAATATCCGTAAATAAAGTGATATGCTCCATAAATTTTCCTCCCACCGGCAAAATACTCTTCCGCATATCTGTACTTTCCTCTTTGTATACAAGACTATGTAAGAGGACTCTCAAAGCAACTATCCGCATTTTATTTTGCTGCATGTTTCTGATTTTATACCAGCACGAAAAAAATGTAAAGTCTGGAAATTTTTCCTGTTTTGTTGTATTTGCAACAGTTTTTGCCATCAATTTCTGTTATATTTTTATCAAAGTTAAGAAACAAACAAATCACTGAAGCATATAAATAAATCCACCATAGAAAGAAAAGAGGAATCGCTCATGAAAATCACAGATACCATCAAATATGTAGGCGTTAATGATCATCAGGTTGACCTTTTTGAGGGCCAGTACAAAGTGCCGAACGGCATGTCCTACAACTCCTATGTGATCCTGGACGAAAAAATTGCGGTTATGGATACGGTAGATGCAAATTTTACTCACGAATGGCTTGATAATATCCAGAAAGTTCTGGGCGACCGGAAACCGGATTATCTGATCGTACAGCATATGGAACCGGATCACGCACCAACATCGCAAACTTCCTGAAGGCTTATCCGGACACCATCGTTGTTTCCAACAAAAAAGCCTTCGCCATGATGCAGAACTTCTTTGACCTGGATCTGGAAGGTCATCAGATCATCGTAGATAACGGCGGAACCCTTTCCCTTGGAAAACACGATCTGACTTTTGTATTTGCACCGATGGTTCACTGGCCGGAGGTTATGGTCACTTATGACAGCACAGAAAAGGTTCTTTTCCGCAGACGGCTTCGGAAAATTCGGCGCCCTGGATGCAGAGGAACCATGGGACGATGAGGCAAGAAGATACTATATCGGCATCGTTGGAAAATATGGTGTGCAGGTGCAGAATCTTCTGAAAGTAGCCGCAGCTCTGGATATCCAGACCATCTGCCCACTCCACGGACCGGTTCTTACTGAAGATCTTGGACATTATATTAGCCTCTATGATACCTGGTCTTCCTACACACCGGAGGATGACGGAATCGTGATCGCCTACACTTCTGTATACGGTCATACAAAAATGGCCGTTCAGCAGTTGGCCGATAAATTCCGCAGCAAAGGATGTCCAAACGTTGTTGTCTATGATCTTGCAAGAGACGATATGTCCCAGGCACTGAGCGATGCTTTCCGTTACTCCAAGCTGGTTCTCGCAACCACCACATATAATGCAGGCATCTATCCGTTTATGAACGACTTTATTACCCGTCTGACAGAGCACAACTTCCAGAACCGCACGGTAGGACTGATTGAAAACGGAACCTGGGCACCGCTGGCAGCGAAGGTTATGAAAGAAATGCTTTCCAAATGCAAAAAGATCAGCTGGCTGAATACCACAGTTAAGATCATGTCTGCAGTAAATGAAGAAAACCGCAGGCAGATGGAAGCTATGGCTGATGAGCTCTGCCAGGAATACATTGCAAAAAGCGATGATCTTGCCAACAAGAATGATATGACTGCTCTGTTCCGCATCGGTTACGGCCTCTATGTGGTAACCTCCAACGATGGCAAAAAGGACAACGGTCTGATCGTCAATACCGTTACACAGCTTACCGACAACCCATATCGCGTGGCTGTCAACATCAACAAGGCAAACTACTCTCACCACGTGATCCAGCAGACCGGTATCATGAACGTAAACTGCCTGTCCACAGATGCTCCGTTCTCTGTTTTTGAGCAGTTCGGCTTCCAGTCCGGCAGAAACACCGATAAATTTGCCGGACAGAAAGTAAACCACTCCGACAACGGCCTGGTATTCCTGGACAAATATATCAATGCTTTCATGTCCCTGAATGTAGAAAACTATGTGGATCTCGGCACTCACGGAATGTTCATCTGCAGCGTCACAGAGGCCCGTGTCATGAGCGATCAGGATACCATGACTTACACCTACTACCAGAAACATGTAAAGCCAAAGCCACAGACCGAAGGCAAAAAAGGCTGGGTATGCAAAGTCTGCGGATACATCTATGAAGGCGATGAACTTCCGGAAGATATCATCTGCCCGCTGTGCAAGCATGGCGCTGTGGATTTTGAGCCGATCGAAGGATAAGACTGAAATCCCCATAAATTGATTTAATCCGGTTACAGCTCCCTTATTTTTACAAATTATAAACCACAAAAAAGACAGGCTTCTGAGGTGGCCTGTCTTTTTTGTATTATCATCCAATGTCTTCTCAACGTCTTTCACCAAATTTATTCTTACAGCAGATCAGACACTCACGCTCTGTATTTCTGCAGGAATCCTGAAATTTACGGATCATATGCCTTTTATTTATTTCATCAGTCTGATAACCTGCTCTGCAGTATCTGCCAGATTCTGCTTGGCATTCTCATTTTTCATGGCCTCCTCCAGAGTTACCACTCCGCGGAGGATCGGGAAAAAGGCATCAATCCCTGCATCGTTGCAGGCTCTTGCGTCACGCTGTACGGCACCTGCAAAGGCGATCACTTTTTTGCCATATTTCTTTGCAAGCTTTGCAACACCTACCGGCGCTTTTCCCATGGCTGTCTGTCCATCCATACGTCCCTCACCTGTGATCACAAGATCCGCGTCTTTGATGTAGTCCTCAAGTTTTGTCTCATCCAGCACGATGTTGATCCCGGATTCCAGAACTGCATCGGTAAAGGTCAGGAATGCAAATCCCATTCCGCCGGCAGCACCTGTTCCCGGATACTTTGCATCTGCTTTCGGAAAACGCTCCTTTGCAAGCTCTGCGTAAGCACCCAGCCACTGATCCATGTCCTGGATCATCTCCGGTGTAGCACCCTTCTGCGTCCGTAGATGGCACTGCATCCAAGCTCTCCGCAAAGAGGATTTGTGACATCGCAGGCAACACGAAATTTACATTCTGCAAGCTCCGGGATCACATAGGCATCTGTGATCTCTGTGATGTCTTTCAGGCCTCTTGCTCCCGGAAGGACCTGCTTTCCGTCTTTATCCAGAAATGCATAGCCAAGTGCTGAAGCATTCCCACACCACCGTCATTGGTGGCGCTTCCGCCGATACCCACAATAAATCTGCGGCAGCCTTTTTCGATGGCGTCTTGATCACCTCACCGACACCGTAGGTTGTGGTATAAAGAGGATTTCTTTTTTCGTCCGGCACCTGCGTGATCCCTGCTGCACCAGCCATTTCGATCACTGCGGTCTTTGTGCTTTCGATGATGCCATACTCACAGATCACCGGCTCGCCAAGAGGCCCCGTAACCTTTACGTGCTCTGTTTTTCCGTTCATTCCTGCGACAAGGGCTTCCACGGTTCCCTCTCCACCGTCTGCCAGTGGTCTTACCTGAACTTCTGCGTCCGCATCCACACGATGGATACCTTCAGCAGCTGCAAAACCTGCCTCCATGGATGTCATACTGCCCTTAAAAGAATCGATCGCTGTTACTACCTTCATTTTATTTTCCTCCTGTATGATTTTTATGTAAAGCTGATATCCGTACTCTCCGTTCTATCATTCCGTGTACCGGAACGTGAAATGTTCATTTACGTGTCAGGCGGATATTTTCTGCGCAGCTCTGCAGCCAAATAACTGTTCTGCTGTTTGGTTATCAGCTGTCCCCGGATGAAAAGAACCTTCTGTGAACTTATTTTTCCCTGGAAATGTCTCTGGCTGATGCCGCAGAGAAGCTTTTTCTCCACAAAAATACTCTTCAATATAAATTAAACCACATTTATAAAAAATGTGGTCTCAATCCCCGAAAATTCCGGGACGCTGTTCTGTTGTATCTGGCACTGGAGCTGGAATGAACCGGCTATTTCACTATTCTCTCACATGAAAGCCAAACTCCTCCTCCAGTGGGATTTCCCTTGCTTCAATCCCCTCGATCTCCACAAAGCTCTGCTGAGAAAGGCGTTCTACCATCTCCCGGATTTCTTCTCTGGTTCCCTGTACTTCCATTTCCACACGATCATCCCAGAGATTCCGTACCCAGCCGGTCAGTCCCATGGACTGTGCAATATAATAGGAGCGGTAACGAAAGCCTACTCCCTGTACTCTTCCTGAAAAATAAAAATGTTTCCGAATCTTTTCCATCTGGCACCTCATATTTTCTGTCTTAACTATTCTGTCTCTGTATCTCCACCCGAAATTCTCCCGCATCCGCCGCAGGAATATCATAACCAGATTATATAATATTTCTTTATAAATTGTAAAGTTATATCCTTCTATCTATTGGAAACTATAATCATCTGCGTTATAATGGTTTTTATCAGAATAAAAAGAAATTTACTTTCTTTTGCAGAAAATATTTTCAACAAAATTTAACATCAGGAGGTAATGATCATGAATGAAAGCATCAAAAACCTGTTAGAACGCAGAAGCATCCGCGCCTACAAAAAAGAGCTTGTTCCGAAAGAAACTCTGGATACGATCCTGGAGGCGGGAGAATATTCCCCCAGCGGCATGGGACAGCAGAGCACTCTTATGGTAGTGACACAGGATCCGGAGCTGGTTGCAAGGCTTTCCAAAATGAACGCAGCTGTTATGGGCAGCACCTCAGATCCGTTCTACGGCGCCCCAACTGTGATCATTGTCTTTTCCGACAGCAAAATGGGCACCTGTGTGGAAAACGGAAGTCTTGTGATGGGAAATCTCATGAATGCCGCACATGCTCTCGGCGTGGACTCCTGCTGGATTCACCGTGCAAGAGAAGTTTTTGACTCCGAGGAAGGAAAAGAGCTGAAGAAGCAGTGGGGTGTTCCGGAGGAATATATCGGCGTGGGCCACTGTGTTCTTGGATACCGTGACTGTGAGTATCCAACAGCCAAACCGCGTAAAGATGGTTTTGTGATCCGTGTGTGATCGGCTTGCAGAATAAAATTTCCACTGCCAAAAACTTTTAATGTAAATAAAGATCTGACAGATTCCTGCATGATACGCATCGCTACGTATCTGAGAATACACAGGGAAACAACCCTCCGGTATCATAAATACCAGAAGCTTTTCCCGTCTTCTCCGGCAGTGATCTGTCAGATTTTATTTTCTCTTATTTCAGTGCTTTATCCTTATATCTAGAAATCTCCTCCAGATATTTTTTCCCAAGGGCACTGATGTTAACACCCTTTCTGGCAACATAACCGATTGTCATGATCTCATCGGAATCCAGCTTCACAGCACAGTAATCGGAACCATTAAGATCCTCACAGATAATACCGGAGCATAAGGTATATCCATTCAGTCCTACCATCAGGTTCAGCATAGTAGCCCTGTCATCGGCTTTGATCAGCCGTTTGTATTCATAGGTGCTCAAAACCTCCTCAGCAAAATAAAAAGAGTTATTTCCTCCCTGTTCAAAGGACAGACACGGATATTCCTTCAGTTCTTCCAGCGTGATCTTCTCACGCTTCGCCAGAGGATGCCCCTTCCACATATAAACGTAGATCCGACAGTTGAGAAGTTCGTGAAACTCCAGACCATACTCGTGAAACATTTTTGTAAGTACCTTACGGTTAAAATCATTTACGTAGAGGATCCCGATCTCACTCTTGAAATTACGGACATCCTCGATGACCTGATGCGTCTTGGTCTCGTGGACCGCAAATTCGTACTCATCCATGCCGAATTGCTTTACCAGCTCCACAAAGGCATTAACTGCAAAGGTATAATGCTGCATGGAAACACTGAATTTTTTGCGTGACTGTTCCTTGGAAATATATTTGGCTTCCATCAGTTCGTACTGTTCCACCACCTGCCTTGCATACCCCAGAAATTCTTCGCCTGCAGCGTTACGGCGATTCCTCGGTTCGTTCTTCGGAAGATCTCAACACCGGTTTCTGCTTCCAGCTCCCGGATTGCCGTGGAAAGACTGGGCTGAGAAATATAAAGGCTTTTTGCTGCCTCGTTCATAGATCCGGCTTTTGCAATTGCTATGGTATATCTGAGCTGTGCCAGAGTCATCTTTCTGCCTCCCCGTTTCTTGTTCCGGCTTTCTGTTCCTCTTCAGGCAGATCCGGCAACAAGCATCCTTTATCTTTTTATTTAAGGTAGTTCTTATCTACATATCCTTCTTTTCCAAGCTTCGGAACATATACATACCAGTAAGTACTGTCTTTCTTCTCAATGACTTCTACCGTATCTCCGTTATTCAGCTGGGCGATCTCATTGTCCTTGTCATACGCCTTTGTACTGCGCAGAGCCAGATAGCCGCTTTCCACTTTAACAGTCATGGATGGAGTTGTCGTACCTGAGCCTCCGGTAAGATAGTTCCTGTCAACATAACCGGTCTTATCCAGCTGCGGAACATATACATACCAGTACTGATCGTTGCTGGTGTCCTTCACCTGAACCGTGTCACCGGTATTCAGCTGTCCGATCTCATTGCTTTCATTATAGGCTGCCTTATTGCGAAGGGCAAGATAACCAGTTTCTACTTTAACTGTCCACAGACCACTGTTGTAAATATACCGGTTATCCACATATCCGGATTTATCAAGCCCCGGAGCATATACGTACCAGTAAGTAGAATCACTGCTGTCCTTTACAAGAACGACATCTCCGGTATTCAGACGTCCGATCTCGTTACTGTCATTGTAAGCTGCGGTACTTCGAAGAGCCAGATAGCCTTTTTTTACCTTTACTGTCCAGGAATCGTTGGAAGCTGTGGCGTTCTCTACTATCTGGATATAGTTTTTGTCCAGATATCCGGATTTATCCAGTCTTGGCACGTATGCATACCAGTAGGTAGCGTCCTTCCGATTTGTAACTTCCACAAGATCTCCTGTATTCAGCTGTCCGATCTCATTGCCTTTGTCAAAAGCCTTCTCACTCCGGAGAGCCAGGTATCCATCTGTGACTTTGACTTTAAAAGTGGTTCCTGCTGCTGCCTTTGCCTCCCGGATCGTCGCCGGAAAAGCTGCTGCCAGTATAAGTGTCAGAAGTACCAGCCTTTTTACTGCCTTTATATGGGACAGAAGAGTTCTTTTTCTCATATTATACGCCTCCTTTTCTTTTTTGGATCTTTCTCTGATCTGCGGCTCTCTCTGTTTTTTATTTACTGAGCAGACCGCACCGGAATTTATGGTAGTATTATATCATATTTTCAGCTGATAGCTGTAAGAATCACATCTCTTATTGCAGTCCAAAATGTTCTTTTCCACAATGCAGGTATTGACACTTTTAATTAGTAGTGTTATATTACATGTAGAACAAGATAAAAGTAATGCCCCCGGGATTTTTCCCGGGGAATTTTATACGCATACGTTCAATATATGACAGTCCGGGAGATCTGTCCTCTGAGAGGACAGATCAATCATCCGGGACGCTGCAGACTATAATATAAGGGAAGGTGAATACCATGGCAGTAAAAAGAGATTATTACGATGTTCTGGGCATTGACCGGAACGCAGATGAAAAAACAATAAAAAAAGCCTATCGTAAACTGGCCAAAAAATATCATCCGGATACAAACGCCGGTAATGCAGATGCCGCAGATAAATTTAAAGAAGTAAACGAAGCCTACGATGTCTTAAGTGATCCAAAGAAGAAAAAAATGTATGATCAGTTTGGTCATGCCGCATTTGAAGCAGGAGCTGATCCTGGAGCCGGCGCAGGTGCCGGTGGATTCGGCGGATTCCAGGGTGGCGGCAATGGCAGCTATCAGGAATTTCATTTTAACGGTGAAAATATGGACGATATTTTTGGTGATATCTTCGGAAATATGTTCCACGGCAGTCACGGCGAAAGCCGCGGTTTCGGCAGCAATGGCACATATGAGCATTTCACCGGTAACGGTGGCGGCTTTCACAGTGGATTTGGCGGAAGTGGCTTTCACAGTGGCAACGGCTTCGGCGGATTCCATCAACAGGATTTTCCGCAAAAAGGCTCTGATGTGAAGCCAGCATCAACGTTACCTTTGATGAGGCAGCTTTTGGTGCAGATAAAAGGATCTCTCTGTCCGGTCCGGACGGAAGCTCCGGTGCACCGCAGACACTTCAGATTCATATTCCGGCAGGTATTGATACCGGCAAGAGTATCCGTCTGAAAGGAAAAGGCATGCCCGGAACCGGCGGCGGTGAGCCTGGTGACCTTCTTCTGAAGGTTACCGTAGGAACACGTCCTGGCTATGAACGAAAGGGATCGGATGTTTATACCACCATTTCTATTCCTTACACAACCGCTGTTTTCGGCGGTGAAGCCACCGTTCCCACCCTTTACGGAAATGTTATCTGTAAGATCAGGGAAGGTATGCAGTCCGGTTCCAAGATCCGCCTGAGAGGAAAAGGCATTGTTTCCATGAAGAACCCTTCCGTCCGCGGTGATCAGTATGTAACCATTCAGATCCAAGTTCCTCAGAATCTGAATTATTCCGCAAAAGAGAAACTCCATGAATATGCAAAGGCCTGTGGACTGGAACGGAGTAATGCCACCGGATCACATGTAGCATAAAAGTTAAAATAAAAGAGTATCACAAAGCTCATCACTATCAATGAGTTCCTGTGATACTCTTTTTTGATTTTAAAGTAAGATCTGATATAGCTTATGACAGCGTCATATCTCCATCTTTCACCCATCCGAGCTTACGTACAAACATATTGATCAACGGGCAGAGAACTGCCGGGAGAATAAAAGAGATCAGGAAAAGTCCTGCCCAGTCCATAGCTGTAACAGCTGTCTTGGTTCCTTCTGCAATATCATTCATCCATCCTGTATACACACCGATCTGACCTACAAAACCGCAAGTACCCATTCCTGAGGATACAGCAGTTCCGTTCATCTGAAGCCTGAACAAGCAGGTTGCAATAGGTCCTGTGATAGCAGATGTTACGATCGGAGCGATCCAGATCCTTGGATTTCTGACAATATTCCCCATCTGGAGCATGGAAGTTCCAATTCCCTGAGAGACAAGACCACCCCATTTGTTTTCCCTGAAGGACATGACCGCAAAACCTACCATCTGCGCACAGCAGCCCGCTACTGCAGCGCCGCCTGCCCAGTCCGGTAAGTCCCAGAGCCGCGCAGATCGCAGCAGAAGAGATCGGCAGCGTTAGTGCGATTCCAACAAATACAGAAACCAAGATTCCCATAAAGAATGGCTGCAGATCTGTTGCCCACATGATCACGCTTCCTACCTTCATGGCAGCTTTTCCAAGAGCCGGTGCCCACCATGCGGAAAGACCTACGCCCACACCGATGGTTACAAGAGGCGTTACAAGGATATCGATCTTTGTTTCCTTTGAAACTGCCTTACCGATCTCAGCTGCAACAATGGCAACAAACAGTACAGCCAGAGGACCGCCTGCTCCGCCAAGTGCGTTGGAGGCAAATCCAACGGTGATCAGCGAAAACAATACCAGCGGCGGGCAATGCAAGGCGTAACCGATGCTACTGCCATGCAGGGCCGCTCATGGCAGATGCCAGAGAACCTACTGTATACTGGGTATCATTGACTGTGGCAACTGCCATAGTCAGAAACGGAATGTGAAACTGTGTGCCAATGGTGTTGATGATCGTACCGATCAGCAGGGAACAGAAAAGTCCCTGTGCCATAGCTCCCAGTGCATCGATACCATATCTCTTCAGAGAGATCTCGATATCCTTCCGTTTTAGAAATGCTTTGAATTTTTCCATTTTTAAACTCTCTCCTTACCCTGATCCGCTTCCTGCCGGATCAGTTCCTTTATTTGCAAAAAGCCTCGCTTACTTTCTCAAGTTCCTCGCGGATGGAAATATGCTGCGGACATACTTCCTCACACTGTCCGCATTTTATACATTCATCTGCACGCTTTCTGCCATGACTGGCTACCAGCCAGTCTTCCTGATGCGCTGCGGCGGCTTTATTTCCGTACAATGTCAGATAATTCATTGCTGTAAAAGAACCGGAAATTCCAATTTCCATCGGACAGACCTTTGCACAGTAGTTACAGGTTGTACATGGGATCAGAGGAATTTTGCTCATAGCCTCTCTTGCCTTATCAAGAGTCTCCTTCTCACTGTCAGTAAGGCCATTGAAATCCTTCATAAAGGAAAGGTTATCCTCCATCTGTGCAACATTGCTCATTCCGGAAAGTACGGTGATCACGCCTTCCAGATTTGCCGCAAAACGGATCGCCCAGGATGCTGTGGATGCTTCCGGCTCTGCTTCCTTCAGAAGCTTTTCCACTGCTTCCGGCGGAGTTGCAAGCATGCCGCCTTTTACAGGTCCATGATAATGACCGGTTTTCCATGTTTTCTGGCTACCTCGTAGCAGGCTCTTGACTGGATCACCGGATTTTCCCAGTCTGCGTAATTGATCTGCAGCTGTACAAATTCCATTTCCGGATGTGCAGTGAGAAGTGCATCCAGCTCCTCCGGTGTGGAGTGGAACGAAAATCCTGCATGTCTGATCAGACCGGCTTCCTTCTGTTCATGGATCCAGTCCCATAAACCGTACTCATCAAAATATTTTGTTCTGTGCTCTCCAAGATTGTGGAGAAGATAAAAGTCGAAATATCCTGCCTTTGTTCTCTCCAGAGATGTTTTTAAACTGTGCAAGAGCTTCATCTCTTGTCTTGCAGTTGATCCAGGCTGCCATCTTGGTGGCTAACTGATATTTTTCTCTCGGATAACGCTCTACCAGCGCTTCGCGGATAGCATCTTCGCTTCCTGCATAAGCCCATGCTGTATCAAAATATGTAAATCCGGCTTCCATAAATTTGTCCACCATGACTTTGGTCTGCTCCACATCGATCACACCTTCTGATTTCTGCGGAAGTCTCATAAGGCCAAAACCAAGTTTTTTGATCTCTTCACCTAAATATGCCATATCTTTCTCCCTTCTTATTACATACCGGAAAATTCCTCATATCATCTGATATATCACCGGATAAGCAATATTTCTGACACAGATATCTCCCGGACCGTTATATTTTTGCCGCAGAGAAACTGCGTTTCTCCTATTATAACGATATTTTTCCTGGTGGTAAACCTTTTTCTTTTACAAGTGTCAAGACAATGCCTGCATTACGTCTGAATTTTTGCAGAAAACAGAAAAACAGCTGCCACACGTTTATCGCACGGCAACTGTCTTTTGTCCTATCAGTTCATCTTTGTTCTTTACACCTCAGATCAAATATTTTAAACTGATATTATCTATAATCATGCATCGAAAGGAGGAAACTCCCATAGAAAACAAACAGGTTCTGAACCGCCAGACCTCATCAAAAGAACTTCATCTTATTTCCTGCGGCTGGGAAAAATGTACACCGGAACAGTCCTACGGCCCTGGTGTCCGGCGATATTACACCATCCATTTTGTGCTGAGCGGACAGGGATATTTCTATATGAACAACCGGAAATATACCTTGAAAGCCGGACAGTGCTTTTTCATTCCTCCTGTGACCAGCTCTCTCTACAAAGCAGAGCCTTCTGATCCCTGGACTTATATCTGGATCTGTTTCAATGGAGAAAATGCTCCCATACTTTGTGAACACTGTCATCTTACTGAAGAAACTCCGGTCCAGCAGCTAAATTCGGTTCTTCCCTATCAGGAAACCATTCTTGAAATGATGGCTCACCCGCAGCTGACGCCCTCCAGTGAAGCCTATATCCAGAGTGGTCTTTACCGGATCATCGCCATGCTGGAGGAAGAATTTCATGCTTCCTACACGACCATGGAATCCAATGAGAATTTTTACATCACACAGGCTGTTGATTACATCAAAAAGTCCGCTGCAGAATATCACTGTGACAGATGTTGCTGACTATCTCCATATCAGCCGCAGCCACCTTTACGGACTTTTTAAAAAACATCTTGGAACCACACCCCAAGCATTCCTGACTTCAGCCAAGATCATCAACGCCCGGGAGCTTCTGACCATCACGGATATCCCTGTCTCCAGCGTGGCGTTCTCCTGCGGATATCAAAATCCATTTGCCTTTTCCCGTGCCTTCAAAAAGAAACCGGCATGACGCCACGGGAATACCGGGAAAAATATCATCATGCCGAGGATCTTCTGGATTGCTGAACCACTTTTCCTGATTTACGGAACAACTACCTTGGCATTATAGTATTCCACCGTAGCATCCATGGTCGGACCTTCGTTGTCAAACCAGTCATAAGTGATAGTTTCGCCGTTTTCTCCCCATACCTCCGGGCAGTCGATTTCTTCCCAGTCAAGCGGAACAAAATGCTCTTCCTGTTCTGATGCACGCAGCATGATCTGATGCAGCTCCTCAAATTCCTCCGGATTCAAACTCCAGGTTTTGCGGATACAAACAGTGGTGTACCGCTCTTTGCAAGAACGTCTGCCCACTGACGATTTTTCTCCCATGGGATCATTCCGAAAATACCGACACAGTCTGCATCAATATGGTAAAACGTATTGTGCTGCGGAAGACGGAATGCCAGCGTATTTACGCCCATTCGTCTGGTACGCTCCCAGATACGTCCGCTGGTATCGTCACCGGTCCGATTCAGATGCATCAGGCCTGCGCCGAGATGTCCGATGGTATTGCAGCCGATGATCACTGCGTTGTTGCTCCGGGAAGCATCATAAATCTCCTGATAAAGCATTTTTACGATTTCTGCGCTGGTTTTGGTCTGATCATAAAAATGCCATTTCTCCATGGAATTGTCTCTTAAATTCGCCTCAAATCCCCATTTTCCAAAGAGATCAAAGGTAGAAAAATCATGCTTGATCAGCGTGTATCCCCAATCACAGATTCTCTCGATATCTTTACGGATATATTCCAGTGCATCCGGGTGGGACGGATCGAGACAGTCATTATAGGAAATTCTCCACTCATCCGGGATATTCTCATCTTCATTAAGAAGCAGACGGACCCAGATACCCGGGCGGACACCTTTTTTCTCCAGCTTGTCTGCAAGACCTTTCATATCCGGAAATCTGGCATTGCCTTTTGTCCAGGGTCCACCGTTGTATTCATCCAGGCGGTGATGCTCCTGCCAGCAGTCATCAATGACCATGAACGGAGGATTTTTTACACCTTCGGTCAGTTTCAGGATATAATCGGTATCACTTAAGATCTCCTCTTCGGAGCTGTCACCGTAAGCATAATACCAGTTATTGCTTCCATATACCGGAAACTCTGGGAAGATCGGATCTGTACACATTTTTTTCACAGAATTTCTGTGCAGTTTCAAAAGTATCTGCTCCTTCTGCTTCCATGCAGACGATCTGTGCGGCACACAGCTTTCTTCCTTTCAGCTGTACTCCTGTATTTCCGCAGCGAACATCCAGAAACAAAGTAATTCCTTTGGTATCCACCTGCCAGCAGCACATAGCAGAAGGACGGACCTTTACGCCAAAGCAGAGAACCTTCTCAGAAAGCTTCGCCAGAAAATACCATGGCAGATAACGGTTTCCGCTCATTCCATGCCATTCCGCATCACCATAGGTACGTTCCCAGGCATCTCCAGAAATCTGGCTGATTTCGGGATCTTATAGTTCCATCTCAGCTTCACACATCTCACTGCATCCTCGGATGTGACAAATATATCCTCATGTTCACCTGCGTCCTGAAATTCCACAGTAGTTGCACCGGCAGCTACTGTCGTCTGCCCTCCCTGGCACACAAGTCTCTCCTCTTCTGTTTCCACTGTTACATAATCCGGTACCCCAAGCTTAAAATCTGCATATTTTTTCTGCATCATTCTCTCCTCCTGTACTTTTTCATTTACATTTTGCTTTACCTGCATACTCATGAATACTGTCTTTCTATCGTCTGTTCAACTCAGAAGAATGTACGAAAAATTTTTTTTTTAATATATTTTGTCTATATGCCTTATTATATTGATTTTTTTGGTTTTTTCTATGCTTTAAAGTTATTATAACATTGCAGAATGTTCAATCTGCATAAGCTTTTCAGTCCTTGTCCGATTCGCTTTTTAGCGTAAGAACATAAAGGGCTAAAGATGGAAATTAGTTTTTCATTTTACGGGACACAAATTCTTCACAATTTTTTAGCACTCGCCTCTTGACTTTGCTAACAACAAGTGTTATATTACATATAGAACAAAGGAGAAGATAAAAAAAAAGAACTTCCAGATGTTCAGAATAAAACCAAACGATCACCACTGCGGAATAACCCGAAGTGGTAACTATATACCGGCAACAGTTGGATTTCTTGATCCACCGGAACGGCTTTTCAATTTGAAAGGAGAAATGACTTATGATGTTCCCGAGTGTATTTGGAGAAAACTTATTTGATGACTGGATGGATGATTTTGGATTCAGAGATAATTTCTTTAGCGGAAAGAACCCTCTTTATGGCAAACATGCAAAAAAATATCATGAAAACTGATGTACGTGAAACAGATAAAGGCTATGAGCTGGATGTAGATCTTCCAGGATTTAAGAAAGATGAAGTACAGGTACAGCTGAAGGATGGTTATCTTACCATCTCTGCTGCCAAGGGTCTTGACAAAGACGAGGAAGACAAGAAAGGCAATTATATCCGCCGTGAACGTTATGCCGGCAGCACAAGCAGAAGCTTCTATGTTGGTAATGGTGTAAAAAACGAAGATGTCCATGCAAAATTTGAGAACGGTGTTCTGAGACTTTCTATTCCGAAAAAAGCAGCTGAAGAGATTGAAGCTGATAAATATGTATCTATTGAAGGCTGACATCGACTCACTCTCACAGGAGGAGAATCCATAAGGATTCTCCTCCTCTTTTTATACGCAATAATACATATGACACTCTCTTTCCAATTTACTACGTACTCACAAGTACTTTCACTCTATAGTAATGATCCTATTGTCAAAGTTTTCATGATATTGGATATTTTTTAACAAATACGCTTGATTTTTTGAATATTTTTTATATATTTTGCATTATATTATTTCATTTTTTTGAAATTAATGGTATAATATGCACAGCTAATCGGATATTTGCAATCCGCATTCGGTTAAATAAATCTGTTTCGTAATCCTTCAGGATAATTCTCCTGAACAACCACGTAAAACACGATCACGACAGGAGGTTTTTATTATGGATCAGGACAACATCATAAAAATTTATGCACGCACTGACAACCGCATACAGCTTAAAATGATTCCGGGACACTTCGTAACATCCCAATCCCATATCACACACTACCTGGATCTCACTACTATGAAATCCAGATGCGCTGAAGCACAGCGTATTGCATCCGCTCTCGCAGCAAATTACGAAGCATCCATTCCGGTAGACACCATCGTCTGCATGGACGGACTTGAAGTGATCGGTGCTTATCTCGCCGAAGAACTGACCAAAGCCGGCGTCCTTTCCATGAACGCACACCAGACCATCTACGTCATCACCCTGAGTTCAACAGCACCGGGCAGATGATCTTCCGCGACAACTATGAACCAATGATCAATGGAAAAAACATCCTCATCCTAAATGGCTCCATCACCACCGGATCCACATTGAACCGAGCTATCGAAAGCGTTCTGTACTATGGCGGTAAGATCCGCGGCGTGGCAGCCATCTACAGCAGTGTAGACAGTGTAGCCACACTCCCTGTCCACTCTATCTTTCAGGCCAGAGACATCCCGGACTATCACTCCTACCGCTCTGACAACTGCCCACTGTGCAAAAACCGCCAGAAGATCGATGCTATTGTCAGCAGTTACGGATATTCTGTATTATAAGATTCAGATCAATCAACGAATCCCCCATGGATAGCAAAACCAGTGGGGGATTCTCTTTATCTTTTCTTATTATAATTGATATTCTCTATACATGGCTTCACGCATTTCTTTATCTGTAACAACCTTCTGAATCTCATTACCACGATTATCAAGTATAAGCCTGTTGATCAGAACACTAAGTCGTTCTTCCCCCTGGGCCATTCCCTGAGCTATTCCCTGAGCCATTCCCTGGCCATTCCTGACTTCCTCGACATTCCTGTCTCGCCAGT
>ENA-OQAN01000043-OQAN01000043.1-human-gut-metagenome-genome-assembly--contig:-NODE-43-length-58672-cov-3.668563_pt1 | contig 58672 bp, 70 predicted proteins | sample MGYA00242735_ERZ504527 | MGnify/ENA primary metagenome ERZ504527 (study PRJEB26092, sample SAMD00036230) | human gut metagenome | host: Homo sapiens | study: EMG produced TPA metagenomics assembly of... | reverse complement strand
CTCAAGGTCTGCCATCTCTCCGTTAAACTGTACGCCGCCACCATCTTTTTTCATGGGTAACTCCTTCAAATCCCCACATAAAATCCAGATGCCAGAATTTTCTTCTGAATTCCCCATCTGTAATCGCATGGTATCCTGCTACTTTCTGCTTTGCAACGATCTCTGTCACGCACTCATCCGTCACGCGGTCGAGTTCTTCCTGTGTGATTGTTCCTTCTTCAAACGCTTTTTTTGCTGCTTTAAGCTTTTCTGGTCTTAAAAAGCTTCCTACAAAATCATAGCGAAATGGTGTCTTTAATGTACTCATATATTGATAACCTCCTGTGTTTTTTTGTTCGTTTTCTAGGGTTATCCTACCATGTCACTATGACTTTGTATAATACATTTCTTTTGCGGTTAGTCATAGTTTGAAGCTATATCCAGTTATGACAAACATATTTAAATGTAGTACTCTTGTAATTTTGGAAATTTCCGAATTCAGGTACATCGCTACCTCATTTTCCAGGCGTGCCCCGGATGAGGCGATAAGCTCTATGATATTCTCCCGCACACTTTTTTGGGCATCAATCAGCCTTTTATATTATATTATGGTTTTGAATTTTATAAACATACTTCTTCAATGTATTTCTGCTTATATTATACTTCCTCATTAAATCCACTTGTTTGATAGACCTATCAGACAAATATTTCAAAATATCCTCTCTGAGAGCATCAGACATCTTATCAAGCTGGCCTGGTTTTCTTCCACTCTTCTTATTGCTTGCAGCAATTCCATCTTTAATAGACTGGGATATATAAAGGCGCTGCTTCTCTCCCCGGTCCAGCTCCACTATGATCAGAAGCTTAATAATGCTTTCCATAGCAGTTTTGGTTACAATGTCCTGTTGCTCTGCCGTTGTCATCATTTGTCGAATGTAGTCGCTACTTACCGTTGGATTATCAAGAAATACCATGTTAATACCTCTGTCGAGCCATTCCATGTATTTCTTATAGCCATTTTCTGCTTCCCTGGTAAAACGATACAAATCCTTGAACACAACTGTGTCTCCGCCCTGCAGTAATACCAAAGGCATTGTCCAACTATGACAAACATCGTAGATTTTCCCTAACGCAATAGGCCCAATCGCAGCAAGCAAATACCCAACAAATTCTTTTGAAACGATTACAAGCAAAGAAAGATACCTCTTACACCCCATAACAACAGCTTGCGCGAGAAATAAAATCCAAATGGTAATGGCAGCACAGAAATCAAAAATATTATAATATAGGTTAAATATACATTACAGGTTCTTTATCACTTCAACTCTGGTTACCATGCCTTCGCGCATACTATCCACTCTAAGTGCACAATCCTTATAATACACGCAGGCACCTATTGCAACCGTCTTTCCCTCTTCACTCAGCTTGTCGCTTATGATATTGCGAAGAATTCTTGTCTTTTCCTCCGGAATTTTGGCTCCGGTTATGAGATTCGCGTGTGCTACTGTCTGGCTGCCCCGGCATATCATGTGATCAGCCTCATCAAAACTGCAGAACAGGAATTTTCTGATTGCAAACAATGCTGCTATCGCGCCAATTCCAACAAGAGTCTCATATACATTGAGGTGTTCGACTATCATCTGTCTGGCTGTTGCAAAAAGCAGAACCTCTATTATCGTGCCTGGCTGATGCGTACAGAGCATCTTTACAAACTCCACGCCTATAGCAATCGACATGGCATATTCCATGTAATACTCCAGCTCAAGCTTGTCATGCCATATATCAAAAAAACATTGACCTACAAGCTTTATAATAAGTATCGCTATCACAAATACGAGAAATGCAGACAATACCAGTTCCACGTAGGTCGCTATGTTTTTCATGGTTTTCCTAAAAAATTGTTTCATCATTCGGTCTTCCTCTCAGTTATTGTATTATTGAATGAATTGCTCCCGGGATGCTCATATCCACAAACAGAGCTATCATAAATGATAGCTCTGTTTGTTTTGTTAGTATCTGTTTTATTATGTACACAAACTTTCCATACTGATTTATTATTCGGTGTACTGGCAAATATTTGCGCTTCAGGACACTCAATTCTTAGAACAGGAATGCCACACTGCATATAGAAACAACTGCAATAAGTATTATAAGTAACGGTCCACCGATTTTTACGAAATCCGAAAACTTGTATCCTGCCGGAAGTATCTGCATATTTACAGCTGTTCCGAAAGATGTTGCTATTGCAAGGTTTGAGCAGGCACCGATTACGATTACCCATGGAATAGGACTGATTCCAAGCGATAATGCAATTGCTATACAGATTGGTGTAAGCATTGCTGCTGTTGCGTTGTTTGACATGATATTCGTGAGCACACTTGTAAGCACTGCGATAACTACTGTAAGAAGCACAACCGATGCGTTCTTTCCTCCGAAGAGGTTGAGTACAGCGTTTGCGATTAATGCTCCACCACCTGATACATCAAGTCCTGTTCCGATTCCTGATATTGTTCCGATACATACGAAAACATCCCAAGGAAGATCCGAATATGCTTTTTTAATCGAGATACAGCCTGTTCCAAGTACCATTGCAGCACCTATAAGACCGATTGTACCAATGTTAAAATAGCTCTTGAAAGGCTGGAAACCACTTAATACAAACAATACTATGCATAAAATCATGGTTCCGAGTGCCACATAGCCCTTCCATGCCGGAGCAGCTGACTCCTGTTCTTTCTCGAGCTTATGTATCTCTGCAACTGAATACATATTTCCCTTGTCGAAGTCAGGACTATCCGGTTTTAATACCTTGTCGAGGAGCTTGTAGCCGATTGTTCCCCAGAAAATAATCTGTACAACTGCTGCCGGAAACATGATCTTTGTCATGTCAAACATTCCCATACCTTCCTCATAACCGGCATATCCCTGTAATACTGAGTTTGCTGCAAGCTGTGAGGTTGAGCCGATTAGTGAACACGCACCTCCGATAATGGCTGCTGTTCCGGCTGGGAAAATAACCATTTTTGAACGGATTTTTCCACATGAGTTTGCTGCTACGATTGCGATGATAGGCATCCAGATAGCAACTGTTCCGTTGTTACTCATAAATGCTGACATCAATGAACACACAGCACTTACCGTTACTATAAACCGCCTCTCCGTCTTGGCAAGAAAAGAATTTCCGATTTTTTCTCCTATCTTTCTTGCTATTCCGGTTTCAAAAAGTGCGGCACTTACAACACACATTCCGACTACCATCGGCCAGCCTGTTGCGCTGAATCCGCTGTATACTGCGGATAAATCCATTTCTGGAATAAACATTGCCATTGCTACCGACCCAAGGATAGCAACCACGCTTATCGGCAGTCTATTCCAGACAAACAAGCCCATTGTAATTAATACAATTATAATTGAAATAATACTAGAATCCATATTATATCCCCCGATATATTTTTATTTTAAATCTCTGCCCAGTCAGCACCCTTCCATTTCTCGTGCTCATATACTGACTTGTCGCTACATATGGCCACTTTTTACCCTCTACGACTGCCAGACAGCCCTTGATACACATCTGTGCCATCTTGATAACTGCCTCTCTTGTCTGGGCTGCTGAGTGCGGACTTACGATAAGATTTCTGCAGTTCAATAACGGATCATCTGTTTTTGGTGGCTCGCTGCAGAATACGTCTGTTCCCGCACCGGCGATAACTCCGTTATTTAATGCTTCTACGAGATCTGCTTCGTTGATGATTCCTCCACGGCTGCAGTTTATTATAAGTGCCGTCGGCTTCATAACAGAAAGCTCCTTCTTTGAGATCATGTTCCTGGTCTGATCTGTGAGCGGTACATGGATTGATACCACATCGCTGTCCTTTAACAGCTCCACATAATCTTCATAATATTTAGCACCATAGCCTTCTACCTGCTCTTTTGTCATAAAAGGATCATACGCTGCAATTCTCATTCCGCAGCCTTTGCAGATTTTGGCTGTTTCTCTTCCGATTGCTCCAAGCCCAAGGATTCCGACTGTCTTTCCCTCAAGCTCGAAAGCCTTCTTTGCTCCACGGATTTCCCAGTTTCCTTTGCACATCTCGTTCTGTGCCTCGATAAGATTCTTTGACAATGCAAAAATCATTGCTACCGCATGCTCAGCAACACTTCTGTTGTTGGCTCCCGGTGTGATGACCACCGGGATACCAAGCTCTGTTGCTTTTTTTACATCAACCGAATCATATCCTACGCCTGTACGTCCAATTACCTTGAGCTTCGGGCTGTTTTCTATAGCATTTGCATCACATTTTGCAATTCTTACAATAAGAGCAGCTGCATCCCTCATCTCGTCAAGATAATTGTTCGGATCCTGATTGTCAGCTACATATACATCAGCTATTCCATCTAAAAGCTGCATTCCTTCAGGGCATACAGCCTGTGTCATTACAAACTTCATATTAATTCATCCTCCCCAGAGTTAGTTCATTCCTTTGTCAGCATTCTCTTTTAATACCTTTGCAAGCGCTTCCACACCCTCATCGCACAGATAGTTGAATGGACGTCTGCAATCGCCAACAGGATATCCGAGCATAGCAACCGCTTTTTTAACAACTGTGTTAGGATTGCCGTATTTGAATACAGCTCTGAAGCTTGCAATAGAATCCTGTGCTGCCTCTGCCTCCTCAAGCTTGCCCTCTTTGAAAAGGTTGTAGATGGATGAAAGCACATGTGGATAAACATTTGAGCATCCTGCTATTCCTCCGACTCCGCCTTCTTTTAACGCAGGAAGAATGAGTGAATCATTTCCTGATAATACATAGAACTTCTTGTCAAGTTCACGTGTCTCTGTGATATATGCCTTTAAGTTATCCCAGTCACCGCTTGAATCCTTAGCACCGATGATAAGGTCAACATCCTTTGCAAGCTTCTTTACTGTCTCAGGAAGCAGCTTGTTTCCTGTACGGGCAGGAATATTGTAAAGAACAATTGGAGTATCTACATGTTTGGCAACCTCTACATAGTGATCGTATAACTCCTTCTGTGACGCAACCGCAAAGCTTGGAGTGATTATTGAAAGGACGTCAGCTCCGAGCTTTTCTGCCTCCTTGCTCATCCTGATAGTATCCTGTGTTGAAATGCAACCTGATCCAGCATATACAGGTACTCTTCCTTTTACCTGATCAATTGCAGCTTCAAGGACTTCGCATTTTTCTTTTTCATTTAAGATATATCCTTCACCGTTTGTTCCAAATGGGAAAATTCCGTGCACACCGCCATCGATAAGTCTGTCAATCTGTGTTCTGAGCTCGTCAGTGTTGATGCTCTCATCTGCGTTCATTGGTGTTAAAATTGGTGTAATAATTCCTTTTAATTCTGTCTGTTTCATGTTTTTCTTCTCCTTTTAAACTTGTTTAATTTTGTTTATTTTTGATTTAATATTTTGTCTGCAATCTTTACCAGTACATCTTTGGTTCCGAACCCACCTGATTTGGATATTATCTGCTGCACAAATCCGTGATTTTTCAGATTGGAAACAACCACACCCTGTTCTATCTCACATACCGGTGTAATCTGGGTACAGCCTATCAGCTTCATATACCCCATCAAAGTATCGCCGCCTGTCATAAGTATTGTCGTATCCTGCTTATTTGCTGCCAAATGGTCAGCTACGTGTCCATGTGCCGTTGGAATCAAGGTTCTTACATCATTCATAGTCAGCTTATTTGCTTCCATAAAGCCCTTTTTGTCTTCTTCCCAGTCTATGGAATCAATGATGAGACATCTGTCTTTTTCACATTCTTCCTGCATTGCGCAAAAACTCCAAGCCCGCCTGCGTGCTGTAATAATCCTTCTGCAATTTTTGTTCTACGGTCATATGGATTCTTGAAAATCCGTGTTCTTCGGCATAGTCAAGCTGATTTTGCGTAATCATATTCAAGCTGCCACATTCCACAAGAAAATTTTCACTCTTCCTATAGCTTTGCGGCTTCGCTGCATCAAATCTGAGCTTGTCGGCAAGCGCTTCCGCAAGTGCGGCACATCCGGCAATAATGCAAAGCTCATCTTTTTCCTGCAATTCATCAAGCCTTTCTTCTATGTCTTTATGTTTTTCCACATCGCAGATTACGATACGTTCATCGCTTTTTATATCATTCAAAGCTTCATTCCGCTTAACACAGGCACATTTCAAAGCTGTCTGCTGTGCGATAATATCAGGTATGTACGACAGCTTTACCGGTTCAAACGGATCCTGCCCGAATACACTTTTTTCTAGAAGCTGCCCCTGTATGTAGTGAGTTCCGTTTACCGTACAGCGGTCTATCTTCGGATACCCCGGCAGGAAATAAACTTTGTCGTGCCCGCTTCCGTCCAAAACTGCCTGAAGCTCACTTCCGATATTTCCGCGGAGCGCTGAGTCCGTCTTTTTGAAAATAACAGGAATATTAATTGCTTTTGCCCATCCTGTAATATTTTTCACAGCATCATATGCCTTAGCTGCCGGCATTGGTCTGGTCTCAGAATCTATAACCAGAACCTCTGTCGACTCATCTATATCCCCGATAGCTTCCGGCATTTTTGTAAATACCTGGGTGGCAATTCCCTTATTCACAAACTGGATTCCGGTATCCAATGCACCGGTAAAGTCATCTGCTATGATCAACAGCTTTACCATCGCATTTCCTCCCGCTATTTTTTGTTTACTGCGAGCTTTGTCGCATAGTCAATTGAATTTACAAGGCTTAACTCATTCGATTCGCCTTTTCCTGCGAGGTCAAAGCCTGTACCATGGTCTACCGATACCCTTATTACAGGGATTCCGAGTGTTACATTTACACCTGCTACCGCATCCCATTTCTTTAATTCTTTGTTGTATACAAAGCCTTTAACCTTCAGAGGAATATGTCCCTGATCATGGTACATTGCTACAACTATATCATACCAGCCTCCGATTGCCTTAGAGAATATGCTGTCAGGCGGTGTCGGTTTTTTCTCAGGAATATTGATTCCTTCTGCCATTGCCTCATCTATTGCCGGCTGGATTTCCTCAATTTCCTCTGTTCCAAACAGTCCGTTTTCTCCGCAGTGTGGGTTAAGACCTGCCACACCAATCTTTGGATTCTCAATTCCTATCGCCTTGCAGGCATCATTTGCAATTCTTATAACTTCAAGGACTCTGTCCTTCTTTACCTTGTCACATGCCTGCCTGAGAGAAACATGCGTCGATACGTGTACAACCCTCAAATCCTCGTGCGCAAGCATCATTGTGTACTTGTCTGTATGGGTGTACTCTGCATAAATCTCTGTATGTCCCGAATAATGATGTCCTGCCATATTTATTGCCTCTTTATTTAAGGCATTTGTGACAGTTGCGTCAATCTCGCCGCTCTGCGCAAGCTCTATTACCTTTACGACATACTGAAAAGCAGCCTCTCCACACATCTTTGATACTTTTCCGAATATGTGTCTATCCATGTTCACAAGATTCATGTCGTACACATCAATCGTTCCGTACTCAAACTTTGCAGCTTTAATATCGTTAATCGCATGGATCTTTATTTGTCCTTCTTTTCCTGCGATTTTTACTGCCTCTTCCATACATGCGGCATCACCGATAATCACCGGACGACACTGCTCATATATTTCCGATCTTGATAACGCTTTTACTGAAATCTCAGAACCGTTTCCTGCAGGATCTCCCATTGTAATTCCGATAATTGGCTTTTTCATAGGCCCCTCCTTTATTTTAATACCTTAAGATATATGTTTCTGATATCGTCAAGGCTTAATTCTTTCATATTGTTTACAAGAAGTCTCTGCTGTTTGCTTCCGGCATCAACAAGGAAATCCAGGTCCTCCGGCTTAACACCGAATTCCTTTAAATCTGTTGGAATGTTTGTAACCTTTACAATGTCAGCAATCTGATCGATCATGTACTGTGCTTTCTCATCCTCAGATTTTCCTGCAAGCTCAGGGTAAACAGCATCGCAAAGTATTGCAAGTCTCTTGCTGCATGCGTCCTTGTTAAATTCCATAACATGTGCAAAAAGTATGGCATTTGATACACCGTGAGCAATGTGATATTTGCCTCCCAGTGGATATGAAAGCGCATGAACTGCTGTTGTTCCACTTCCTGTAATTGCAACTCCGCCATAGAAGGCTCCGGTCATCATATTGCTTTTTGCTTCCATATTGTCCGGATTGTTATAAGCTTCCCTGATATTGTGGAAAATAAGCTTGGCTCCGGCTGCTGCATAGGTATCGGAAAACGGTGTTGCTTTCTTTGAGGTGAAGCACTCAACCACATGGGCCAATGCATCTACACCTGTTGCTGCCACAATTGATTTTGGAAGCTTTCTGATCATATTCGAATCCAATACCACATAGTCCGGAATCATACTGTCATTTACAATTCCTTTCTTTGACTGTTCCTCCGGAACCGCAACGATTGCATTGCAGGTTGCCTCAGATCCTGTTCCGCATGTTGTCGGAATCATAACCGTCTTAATCTGTTTCTTTGCAAGCATCGGATCATTGAGCAAATCTTTTATAGTATAGTCTGCATCTTTTAATACGCAGCAAAGCTTTGCCGCATCCATAACGCTTCCCCCACCGATTGCTATGATAAGATCACCTGATGTGTTCTCCACCTCCTTCATAACCTTTTCAACATCCTGATATGATGGTTCACAAGCAAGATCATCAAATACCTGATACTCTGTCTTGTTTTCCTCAAGAATGTCTGTCAGCAGATCTAAAAGTCCTGTTGAGCGAATGCCTTTATCAGTAAAAATTATTACTTTTTTTGCATTCTCTTTTTCTATTACCGCTTTCACATTCTCAATGCTTCCTGCTCCGCCAAAGATACATGACGGAATTTTAATCTGATAACTCATATATTACCTCTCCTTTGTTATATTGTTATTCTTGTGTTTTATTTTTGAACATCTCTTTGAACTAATCATATAATATCTGTTTTTTGAGCCACGTTCAACGCGTTGTTTTGTTATTTTTGTTCTATTTCGAAACATAAGCCGCATTTATTTGTTGCATTTTGAAACATTCTGTAATACAATATGGTTGAATAGTAACAAAGCATCACTATCGCTATCTTTACGTTTCATTTTTAAACATTAAAATAACCACTTAACATTTACAAATCCCATAAGGAGAAATATATGCAGAAAACCAAGATTCTTGCAGTCGCCCCTTACGAGGGCATGGCTGACATACTTACCGATATAGCACAGTCGCGCGATGACATTGCTCTTACGGTCCAGACCGGCGATCTGTTCACCGGCCGTGATATAGCAATGCAGCTTGCACATAAAAATTACGATGTTATCATTTCGCGAGGTGGCACTGCAGAGCTTATACAATCTGCTGTTGAGCTTCCCGTCATAGATATATCCATCTCTGTTTACGATATACTTCTGAGCATCAAGCTTGCCGAGAGCTACAACGGAAAATTTGTAATTGCCGGTTTTCCCGGAATCACTGCAAATGCACATCTGCTGTGCGACCTGCTTCAATATGATATTGACATAATCACTTTCAAGGACTCGGCAGATGCAGTCAATCACCTTAAAAAAGCAAAAGAAAACGGCTGCACACTTGTCCTATGTGACGTGACCGGTGCCAGAGCCGCAAAGGATATCGGATTAAATTATAATCTTGTAACCTCTGGCAGGGAAAGCATAGAAAACGCCGTTGCCGAGGCTGTAAAGCTTGTGCACTCTTCCAATTATGTCCACAAGCAGAAGGATCTGTTCCAGTCGCTTCTGACCGAGGATGACCGCGAATTCTTAATTTACTCGCCTGCAGGTACTCTGTGGTTTTCAAGCATCGCAATAGATGAAATGAATACATCGTTGATGAATTTTGTACAGACATACATTAAGTCATTTTTGAAAGTTCCGAACCAGACCGTTTCGCATCAGATACGCGATAACGTCTATACTCTGTACAACCGCCACCTGATTTACGAGGACCAGAAGTACACTGCAATTACTATATGTAAGAGTCCTGCATTAACCGCCGAGGACGACCCTGGATTTCAGATTTACAATATTGACAACACCTCCTCCAACGACTTTGCTGACGCTTACAACGGAACCGGTAAAGCAGGCAAAATAGCGCAGATAGTAGAAGAATACGCTAAAAGCCATCTGCCTGTGCTTATTCTCGGAGAAAACGGAACCGGCAAAGGCAAGGCTGCATCACTTATTTACAAGCAAAGCAACTATAAGCACGCTCCATTTTACAGTATCGACTGTTCTCTGATAAAAGAGCGTAAGTGGCACAGCCTGCTAAACAATGAGAATTCTCCTCTCAACGAAGTGGACAGCACAGTATTTTTTGAAAAAGCCGATGCCCTTAGTCTGGAACAGATTGGTGATTTGTTTCAATATATAGACCAGACGAAGCTTTGCACGAGAATGAGACTCATAGTCTCGCTTTCCACCAACAACTCCAATCAGCCTGCATTTGCCACAATACGCACCTTCATGGAGAACCATCTTTCCTGCCTTACCCTGAATCTCCCACCGCTTCGAGAGCGCATTGACGATTTTTCCGGTATAACCGCGCTCTATCTGCACCGGTTCAATGTCTCCTCGGGAAACAGATAATAGGCTTTGATGTTGAAGCAATGGAAAAAATGCTCTCGTACAACTGGCCTAACAATCTCGACCAGCTGCAGCATGTCCTTAAAGAGCTTGTCACAATAACAAAGACACCGTATATCTCCTGTGACACTGTAGAAGCCATCCTGAAACAGGAGCCCGACTACGGACGCGTCTTTGATGATTCAGTAAAATTTGATGGAACTCTAGATGAGATAAATTATCAAATCATTCTTCAGGTGTTACACGAAGAACATGACAATAAAGAAAAAACCGCCAGGCGGCTCGGCATAAGCGAAGCACACTCTGGCGGATCTTGAAGAACAATAATTAATGTTTAATCAATTTCTCCCTGTGGGATAAAAACCTGAACATCAGCATTCTCGTCAAGCTCTATAAATACTCTTGTATCTTTGCCGACCAGTCCCTTAAAATGTCCGGTGAATTTCTCTCCGGACTGGGTTGTTCCGGTAACATCCATTTTGTATACGCTTCCGGCATCTGATGAGAAATCAATTGAATCATGGCTGCCAAGTGTGTTGACAGTCTGCTCTTTGCCATCGTTCCAGGTTACCTTGATATTCTTAACATTAAAATAAGTCTGGTTTATAAGCCGGATAGTTGTTGTCTCTTTTCCGTCCTGCGCTGCATAAATACAATTAGTACCTATTAACACTCCTGCCATGATAGTAACTAATGCAAACGTAGCAAGAACTTGTTTTTTTATTATTTTATTCATTTCTGAATACCTCCTTATAATGGCACTCCATTATCTTCGCGGATATTTTATCACAAGATATATTAATTAAACAATTGTCAATTAGTTCAAAACTTTTTTATTATTTTATGTTTTTTTGACACTTTTTTCAAAGTATTGGACATTTTGTTTAATCCTACAAGATCTCTAATGCTTTAAAACACTAAGTTTATCGCAGGTGAGCTTTTCCTCAGTCTTTCCCTTGTATTATAATTTCCCATAGTGTTTTATGAACTCTGTTAAGGAAAAAATGAGGGTAATTAAGAGCAATACCAATGTGCAAAATACACAAAAAAGTTCTTTTATATGAGCGTATTTAGATAAAAATGGACGAAGCATGGTATAAATGATATAATTAAAATGAATGATGGAATAATAAGAAATGGGAGAAACTGTTATGGGATTGTTATATGCAATATTTTCAATTTTTATCACGCTATTTTTCCCAAAGCAAATTACGGATGTGATTTGTTATGGAAGACATCGTGATAGAGAAAATATAAAGAGTAAAAAAATATATTGTCTTATATATGTTTTTTGGACATTATTTTTGGGTTTGTTTTGTCTTATGATGGGTTCGGCATCAGGTGTAAATAATACATTTGATAGAGTTTTGGATTATTATGGATTGAATTTTGGCGAATATGATTATTTTGAGGCGGCGTCCATATATTACGAGCATGATTATAAACATGAAGGTGATTTCACTCTTGTATACTATATCAGAAAAAATGAAGATAATTTAGATGATTTAATTAAACAAATTGTTCAAGAAAATAATTCTATATACAAAAGATATCAGCTCAATGAAATTGACGTGGTATATGAAACGAACGGTATTTATTACATATGTGAAAAGGGGAGGTGATTGCAAAGGTAGTAGTAGAAAACGATGGATTGTTAAAAAAAATAAGTTATTAATGGAGTAGAGAAAAATTAGAACAAAATTCAATGGACATCTTGCGACTCCTTTACTCCAGCCATCGGAATTATTACGGTCAAAATATGCTTCCGATCTCTTCAGATCAAATAGGATCTCTGTCTTCTTTCCCTGTGACATTCTTAAGTTCAGCTTAATCTTGTCTGCAGTTGATTTTTTCAGATTTATCCGCATTTCCGTTTCATAAACACAGCCACTCCGAAGTTCTTTTTTCTCGTCTTCTTTTATCAGAATGTCCGCTTCTTCCTGCTAATTCTTCCGGAGATTCTGTAATTCTTTTACAGGAATAAACTTTAATGTATTATCTTCTGCTAATACTGCCTCTCTCGGAATGTTATAGAATCCGCACCAGCCTTCTTGATATGTCGGACCCCAGTCTTTCCAAAATGGCATCCAATCCCATGCATTCTCCCATCCTACCAGATAAACACTGGTACGCTCTTTTCCTCCCATCGGAGAGAACATCAACACATTATTATAACAGAACATTTACACAAGCTCTAGTTTCATTTTTCGCTTTGTTATATCTTTATGTATCTTTAAACGCCCAAATTAGAAATATTACTCTTCTTCAACTTCGAATAATAACTATCCGCAGTATAAAGCGCCGCCACCGGATTATGCCCCAATACACGGTCTTTCGTCACTGCTGTCGTAGTCAGTGCCTCGGAATATTTGTAAAACAGACTGTCATGCCCCACACAAAGTCCGACCACAACATTCAGGTCCGTTTTCGCCTTGTTCAGAAGCTTTGCCTGCAGGATCGGATTACACATATTCACACCGACACCTTCGCAGCATTCCGGGATGCCGACCGATGTCTTCTTCTGTGTTCCGGCTTTACAGCCGACACCATACACCTCAAAGCCATGTCTGCGCAGGATATCTGCCAGGATACGGCTTTCTTTCAACAATCCGACACAGGTTGCGATCCCGATCTTTTTCGCATTAATCTTCTTTGCAAAATCCATGATTTCTTCGACACGGGTATGTTTGCAGTAATTCTCATACTCTACTTCAGCTGCAGCGATTGTTACTTTGCGGTTCTCGTCTTCATTGTAGCATTCCATAGCTTCATTTAGAACTTCTTCATCCATGTGTGTTGTCAGACAGAAATCCGGATAGGTTTTATCCATTTTGTTGCAGTTTTTTACTGCGCAGTCGATACAGGACATGTCTTCTTTTTTCGTTTTTTCATTCTCCTTTTGTATACCTTGGTATCTACAGAGGCCCGCCACTGGCAGATTCTATAGATTAAGCTTTACTTTGTAAAATATCCTCTATTTACTTCATAATAACAAATACTTATACTACAGACAATGGTTTTCCGTTTTTATTTTCTTATTTTTTGTAGTTCTTTTCTATGAGAAACGTTCCCCGATTCAGGGTTGATTTGTCATGAATTGTCGATTCTGATTTTTGAAAAATTATTGAAAATTATCTTTTTAAACTTGAAGATATATAACAGTCTCTCTGATAGACCATCATCTTTGGATTTATACTATCATGTATAGGTTATTTCGTCAATCAAAACATTTATCCACTTCCCTCATTTCAATCCTAGCTCTTTCAATACCTCAGCCGAATACTAGCTACATGGAAGCCAATAAACCATGCAACAGCGGTTCTTTTATTCGCCAGTATATGCAATTTCTATCTCATAGCCGCCGTTCTCATAGTAGGCGTGGGAAAAATAGTATCTTATTGTTATTTCTGAAATATAAAATTTGAATCATAAAACTTCTTTCCCTCTCAAATCCATTTTTACCAAACCAACTACTAACAATCCAATAAAAATTGCCGTGTCCACAAATAACAGTACAACAACACTTTTTACCACTCCGAAAGTAAAAAGTATGGAGAAGATTTCCACTGACAACACAATAAAACACATATAATTTGTCAAATACTCTGTTATAATTTCTCCATAATAATTGTTCATCTGCAATTTCGCATAGATAAAAGGTTTTAATAAATAACGGATTATGATACATATAACAGGACAAATAAAAATCCAGTTTTTATTAACTAGGGATGTTGCCACTCCTTTACTCCATTGTACTGGAATTTCTGTCGGCAACTTAGAATAAGACAAAGCCCCAATAATCAAGCATAGTGCGGTAATCATAGTCCAGGTAAGCATACTTCCCCATATATACAAAAAGCTGACTGAATCCAGTTTGAAAACAGTTCGATTATCTTTCCAATAGTCATGAAAATCTGTTACATACTGTTCTACCTGTAATTTTTCATAACTAATACTTCCTTCATCCAGCATTTTTTCGCACATGAGTTTCGCCTTATTCAAATCAGTAATCTGATTTTTTAATACTTCCTTTTGCTTCTCAAGCATTTTCTGCAATGTTACTTTTTCGGATATAATACTTCGTATATCTTCAATAGAAATTCCCAATGTACGTAGATATGCAATCTTCTTTATATTTTCCACATCATTTTCAGAATAATCTCTATAACCATTACTTTCATTTCTCGAAGGCTCAATAAGTTTTTCCTTTTCATAAAAACGGATATTAGAACGGGATAAACCTGTTCGCTCTTCTACGTCTTTTATAGTCATATTATGCCCTCCTTTCGAGTAACTCTATTTTACTTAATAATAAGCTATAAACAAGGTTTACAGTCAAGCATTTATCAAAAAACTATAGTTGTTGATAAGGACATGAAAAGCTGTCCAAAATAGAAGGTGAACCGGATTGCTGCTCCGACTCAATCTTCCACGTGGATACATCTTCCACCAGCATATTAAAGTATTTTGATATCCGCAGCATAAATTCGGCAGATGGGGTGCTGTCTCCACGTTCTATCCTGCCAACAGTTTTGGGGCTGTATCCGATAGCAGCGGCAAGGTCATCCTGGTAAATGCCACGCTGTTCCCGGATTTCTCTGATATTATTGGTAACCGCCATAAAAATCCCTTCTTTCAGTTCTATAGATATTTTCTTATTGTCAATTATGCAAAATAATGTGTCCAATAAAAAGGACTTGCAATTTTATCGGCAATGCTTTATCGGCAATGTCCTGTAATAGCAGAAGCATCAGATTTTCCAAGAACTTTTCCAAATATGTCTAAGCGGTCATTTTCACTAACCTTGATAGGTGCATACTTTTCATTAAGAGAGATAAGGAAAATTCCGTCTTTATCGTTTTGTAATTTCTTAATATAGGCTTCTCCGTTAAGAGCGAAGATGCCGATTTCTCCATTAGCAACAGATTCCTGTTGTAATACCCATGCAATCTGACCATCATGGAATTCAGGTTCCATACTGTCACCACTAATACGGACACCGAAAGTAGTATCTTCCGGCAGGATAGATTCATCTATGCGTACAGTCTCTTTCGGTCCGTCTACAAGGAAGTTACCGGTTCCGGCTGATACGGCATTTTCAAAAATATCAATGCTACGGAATGGAATTATCTTAGCAGTCTGCTTTTCATACATTCCGGATGCGTGGAGCAGATTGATATAATCCATAGCTTTTGCGGTATGCTCCTCAGTGCTATTCATGAAGAAGAAGGCGAAGAAAAGCTCCATCTTCTGATGGTTGATGACCACATTCCGGCAGGTGCAAAGCTGTACTAAAATTAAATATAAAATCTCTAAAACCATGATGTCAGACCACAGTTGACAACAATTTGACAACAAAATTTGGGATAATAATGAATCGTTATGAAGCATGACGAATTTCAGGTGAAAGGACACAGGTTTGAGAATGAAATCAAAATTGATTCACTGGATCAATGATTGATATGCATGACAACAAGAGCACTTCTTAGAGTTAATCTGAGAGGTGTTTTTTTTTCGCACTAAAAAATATATCCCGGCAGTCAACTTCTGTAAAACAGTGAATTACGCGAAAATATCATGGATAAAAATTATAAACCAATCACAAGTATGAAGGAAGTATTGGAGTAGCTTAGAAAATTGCGCCGACAGTATCTGCGTTATCAACAGGCAGAGATTATTTACAGTATTTCTCATAAGAAATTATTTGAACTTGCCAGTGATGCAGGTGCGATTTACAGAATAGATGGAACCGTATTGATCAACCGGGATATTTTTGATGCCTATCTGGAACAATTCCATGAACTGGCGACAGGAAAGGATAAGGTGGTGTATGGGATATGCACGTAAAGATGTAGAGAAAACAAAGAAAATGGCAAAGAAATTTGTACGCTATCAGGAAGGGGCAGAGCTTTACAGCATTGGACTGAAGTTCCTCTCAGATTCCATGAAATGCCCGGTATTCCCGGTACATTTCAATCATATTTTTTTTTGCATTTTTCAAATAAGAAGTATCATCGCTGATTCGTCCAAGAAGAAAATATCCCTGATAGATAGAAAGCATGCGCTGAGAAAGAATTTTTGCATGATCTGGAGACAATCCGGAGTATAACAATACTTCCTGAAAAATCTGCTCAAATTTTTTCAGCCCTTCCATAAATACAGATGCAACTGCAGGCTTGCTAAGTGCCGTTTCCATACCCATCACCGCATACGGGCAGCCTGCAAATGTTTGTCCATTTGTCCTTTCAGATAAAAAATCAAAGATTTCTTCAATAAAACTTTCCCAGTCATTTCCCTGAGAACTATTTTGAAATTGTTCCAGTAAGATTTTTTGATAGTATTCCGTTACCGCTGTTGCCAGGTCATCCTTGCTTTTGAAATAAAAATAAAAAGATCCTTTTGGAAGGTCTGTTTGTTTGAGAATTTCGCTGATTCCAGTAGCAGAATACCCATTTTTCCAAAATAATTCAGCAGCACACTCGATCAGGCGTTGTCTGGATTCTTCACCCTTTTTCAATTCGCATTTCCTCCTTCAGTCTGGAAAACAGATGTGTAAGTGCAAACATAAGCGTTTCATAATGCATGTAATCTAAAGTATTCCTATCTGCAAGAATTTGAAGACTTGCCGGGAACTCGTCATCAGCTTCCCAGAAACGAATGATAATCGGCAAAAAAGGAAAAAGATTTAATTTAAAAGCAACATCTCCTTTTTCCAGTTCCTTTCCGGAAAGTGATATACAGGCATTACGCAATTCAACGGTTTTTCCGTTAAAAAAGTCAGCGGTATTCTGAAAAAATCCTCTGTTCGGCGAGAGATTTCCTGTTCGGACAGAGGAAAGGCTGTTTATATTTACAAATTCATGTGACAGATGGCATCTATCCTTTGAATAACATAAAACATCATAAATAGTCATTGCTTCATTATGATTGGCTTCATGAACTATTTCAAAATCATTATCTGACCACTGAACACTTCCCGTTTTTCGGTTAATATGATAGGTACGGCTAATAAAAGTAATATATAACCAGTCAGAATTGTGATCTAATGAATATTTATGTATCATTGTAGCCTGATCATATTGCAGGAAAACATGTGCCATTGAAATTTTTGTTTTATCATAATTATTGATAGCTTTCGTCATATATTTCTCCAAGAATATTTTTGTTGTAGCTATTTACAAAATAGACTAATCGGTCTATAAAGTCAATACATTTTGCGTAACAAATAAAAATTAATGATCATGAAAAGTAAATGACTAAGACTTCCCATACCTTCTGATGGCAGATGACAGAATCCCGGCAGTCAACTACTGCAAAACAGTATATAACAGTTGACAACAGTATTATACTGTTATATACTGTTTGCAACAGGAGGGAACATATGAAGATTATAATCAATAATACATCGATGGTACCAATTTATGAGCAGATCATGGAGCAGATCAAGGCGCAGATCATCTCCGGAGAGTTAAAAGAAAATGATATATTGCCGTCCGTGAGAACAATGGCAAAGGAACTGAAGATCAGTGCACTTACTGTGAAGAAAGCATATGACAATCTGGAAGCAGAGGCATGACAGTCACAGTTCATGGGAAAGGAACGTATGTAGCGGCTTTGAATACACAGCTGATGGAAGAAGAGCGCAGGAAAGAGGTTGAGGCGGATCTGGAAGCAGCAATTCAGAAGGGAAGGCGCTGCGGAATGAAAGAGGAAGAGATCCGTTCGTTGTTTGAACTCATCATGGAGGATGAATGATTATGTTGGAGATCAAAGGAGTAAAGAAAGCTACGGTGAATTTCAGTTAGACTGTTCGTTAAATGTAGAAAAAGGAAGAATCACTGGTCTGGTTGGAGAGAACGGAGCCGGTAAGAGTACTTTGTTCAAGGCAGTGCTCGGACTCATTTCTTATGATGCCGGTGAGATAAAGATCTTGGGAAAAATACCGGAAGAGTTAAGTGAAAAAGAGAAAGAAGAGCTGGGAGTTGTCCTGGCAGAAACCGGATTCAGTGGATACTTGAAAGGGAAAGATGTTGAGGCAGTCCTTGCCAAATTGTATCCAAAGTTTGAAGCAGAAAAATTTCATCAGATGTGTGAAGAATATCAGATTCCGTTGGATAAATTTATAAAAGAGTACTCAACAGGAATGAAAGCAAAGCTGAATCTGATCATTGCATTGACACATCAGGCAGAATTCCTGATGCTGGATGAGCCGACAGCAGGGCTTGATGTCGGAGCGAGGGAAAGGATGCTGGATATTTTAAGAGAGTATATGGAAGAAGAACCGGAGAGAAGTATCCTGATCAGTTCACATATTTCTTCGGACTTAGAACATCTGTGTGATGACATTTATGTGATACATAAAGGAAAGATTGTACTTCATGAAGCGATGGATACGATTCTTGAAAAATATGCAGTGTTGAAGGTCAGTGAGGAACAATATCAGGCAGTAGATAAAAGGTATCTTTTGAAAGAGAAAAAAGAGTTTTTTGGAGTTGCCTGTCTGACGAACGAGAAGCAGTATTATATAGAAAATTATCCGGAAATCGTAGTAGAGAGCGGATCACTCGATCAGGTGATCCTGATGTTGACAGGGGGCGAAAGATGATGAAAGGAATCAGAGGTCTTTTGGAAAAGGATTTTCGATTGTTTTTTCGGCAAGGTGGTAATCTTTTTTTGGTGTTAGTGTTTGTAGCATTGTTTTTTATACTTACAGGAAAAACGGGAGCTGCTTTCATTGCAATGTATATCCCATCTGTTCTGGCGATATATTCAGGTAATACGATCAGTTATGATGAAAATGGCCATGGTTACACATATTTATTTTCTTTACCCGTAAATAAAAAAATATATGTCAGAGAAAAATATATTTTTTCTTTTATCATGACAGCATGTGGATGGTGCATTGGAATGATCTGTGCAGGAATTATGGTACTCATAAATCCTGAAGAGGTGTTTGATCTGGAAATGCTGGCAATGGAGTTGATCACATTTTTTGTGTTTCAGGCAATTGCGGGAATTATGATCGCGATCAGGATAAGGTTCGAAGGAGAGAAAGGGCGAATTGTGCTGCCAATCGCAATTTTAATTATTTTTGCGATTTGTTATACAATTAGATCTTTTGTGAAGACTAACTTGGGATTAAAAGAAAGTATTCTGCATATGATAGGGGGAATAGGGGATTTTGAAATCGGGATTGCCCTCATTGTGCTAAGTCTGCTTATATGGTTTGCTTCGTATAAGTATAGTATGAGCGCCATGAAGAAGAAAGAGTTTTAAGATAGGCGTGGCAAAAATGATCCATTAAAAATAATGATTATAAAGATGTAATAGCTACCAAAAATATGAGAAAAACTTTGTGAAAAAATAGGCTTGTGTTTCGTAAGAGTCCCTTGTAAAATAGCGGTCAAGGATGAAAAGAAAAGGAGACTCTTATGGGAACCAATGAAAAAGATATGACTGCCGGATCTCCCGGAAAACTGATCATAACTTTTGCCATACCAATGATGCTTGGAAATATTTTTCAGCAGTTTTATACAATGGCAGACACCATGATCGTCGGACAAGTGGTAGGAGTTAAAGCACTGGCGGCAGTAGGTGCCGGAGATTGGCTGGTATGGCTGGTGTTGGGGATTATGACAGGTATCACACAGGGTTTTTCTATTCTTGTATCTCAGTATTATGGAGCAAGGGAAAAGGAAAATCTGAAATGTGCAGTAGCGAAAAGCTATATCATGACAGCATTACTGTCTGTGGTCGTACTCGCAGTAAGTGAAGGTACAGTTTATCATGTTCTTTTATTTTTACAGACACCGGATAATGTCATTGATCTGACAATGCTATATTTGCGGCTGATCTTTGCAGGAATCCCGATCATAGCTGCTTATAATATATTTGCAGCGATCCTTCGGGCACTTGGAAACAGCAGATCTCCGTTGATCGCAATGACAGTGGCAGCAGTGATCAATGTGGGACTGGATCTGTTATTTGTGGCGGTTTTTGGCTGGGGTATAGCCGGAGCAGCAGTGGCAACCGTTATCGCACAGGGATTTTCAGCCTTGTACTGTTTGATCGTATTACGTAAAATCCCGGATATCCGCCTGGAAAAGAAGGACTTTTACAGGCAACCCTCTATGAGCTTGCGGCTTTTGGAACTGGCGGTTCCTCTTGCGATACAGAATGTGATCATCTCCGTGGGAGGACTTGTGGTACAGTATGTGATCAATGGATTTGGTTTTCTGTTTGTGGCGGGATTTACGGCATCGAACAAGCTGTATGGGGTTTTGGAGATGGCTGCCGTTTCATATGGATATGCTATTACAACCTATGTGGGCCAGAATCTTGGTGCAAAAAAATACCAGAGGATTCGAAAAGGCGTGCGCAGCGGCACTTATATGGCAGTGCTCACTTCGGCTTTCATTTCCGGCATGATGGTACTGTTTGGACGTAATGTACTGTCCCTGTTTGTATCCGGTGAACCGGATCAGACCCGACAGGTATTGGATATAGCATATAAGTATTTGTTTATTATGGCTGTCTTTTTGTGGGTGCTGTATCTGCTGTATGTGTATCGTTCCGCTATCCAGGGCCTGGGTAATACTTTGATTCCGCTTGCCAGCGGCATTGCAGAATTTATAATGCGTGTCAGTGTTGCGCTGCTGCTGCCAAAACTGATCGGTGAAGATGGAATATACTATGCAGAGATCTGTGCATGGAGCAGCGCAGCTGTTTTATTATTCGTAAGTTATATGATCATTATACGGAAATATAAAGAAGTCACCGTTCATACATAATGTTATTTACTTAAGAGATTTATAATAATACAGGCAGAAAATATCCGGGTTTCACTATGAAATGTTCAGATATTTTATATTTGACAAAAAACTATTTATATAAAAAGAAAAGTATGATATTATAATATTTATTCATTGCAACTATGAAAATTGAATAGTCAGAAGGGTGTACAAAGTACTTAATAAGGAATCTGGTGAAATGCCAGAACAGCCACCGCTACTGTGACAGGGACGAAAACCAAAATATCACTGGAGAGATCCGGGAAGATGGTAAGTAGGAAGAACTGGAGTCAGGAGACTTGCCTTTTTGACAGAAGAATTCTGATTCGGATGGGATACAGAAGGAATAAGTCTGCCTGAGGTAGAGGTTTGTTTTTTGTGCTGATATGATGCTGGATCATATCAGCTTTTTTTATTTTAACCGAATAAACAGATGAAAAATGAGGAGAAATGAAAATGGGAAAAGTAATTGCAAAGCGTTTTATATTTATGATTCCGGTAGTGCTGGCGGTTACATTTATTATTTTTATGCTGAGTTTTATATCGGCAGGTGATGCGGCCAGAGTGCTGGCGGAGAAAAAATATGAGCATCCGTCACCGGAGCAGGTAGAAGAAGTACGGCATGAGGAAGGACTGGATCAGCCGGTGCTGGTACAATACGGGAAATGGCTGGATCAGGCACTTCATGGCGATTTTGGAAAATCATATTCTACCAGAAAACCGGCTTTTGAGGAATTAAAAAGATATTTTCCACAGACATTTAAACTGGCAGTTACTTCGTTTTTATTGTTGATGATCGTATCAGTCCCTCTTGGAATTTTGTCGGCAATTTATGAAAACAGAGTTCTGGATAAAGTCATTCGCATTTTGTCGTCCCTCAGTGTATCTATGCCGTCTTTCTGGATCGGTCTGATGCTGCTCTATATATTTGGAGTAAAGCTAAAAGTGATTTCCGTGATCGGAGGAGATGCCGGAGGCATCCCGATTCTTGCGGCATTTGCCATGGATATCAGTTTCTTTGGAATTATGACGAGATTGATCCGTACCAATATGATACAGGTGCTGAAGCAGGATTACATACGTGCCAGCAGAGCTAAGGGATTGTCATCTGTAAATGTAATTTTGCGTCATGGTCTGAAAAATATCCTGATTCCTGTGCTGACACGTCTGGTATCAATTGTGATCGGTTTTTTCTGTGGCTCAGCTGTGATAGAAAGTATTTTTTCAATTCAGGGAATCGGAAATCTGGCATTGAAATCCGTGATCTCAAAAGATACTCCGGTGCTGCAATGTTTTATCTTTATTCTGGCTGTTGGCATTGTAGTATTAAATTTTCTTGTGGATATCGCCTATTCTGCGATTGACCGGCGAATCCAGTTAAAGTAAAGGAGAGATCATAGAATGGGAAGCAGAAGAAAGCAGAAAACAGAAAAAAGCATGATCCAGAATCTGTACTGGAAACAGGTATTCCGGTCACCGAAAACAAAAATAGGATTGATGGTGGTCATAATTTTTGCATTGGCAGCTATTTTTGCACCTGTACTGGCGCCGCATGATCCACTGCTTGTGGATGTTTCGATAAAATTAAAGAATCCGTCGGCGGCATATCCTTTAGGTACTGATCAGCTGGGACGATGTATTTTATCAAGACTTCTCTGGGGCAGCCGGTATTCACTGAGCTATAGCTTTACGGTGCTTCTGATTACTGTATGTGTCGGGGTGCCGATCGGACTGTTTGCCGGATATGTAGGTGGAAAAATCGATTCCATAATTATGAGGATCATTGATGTATTTATGGCTATGCCGGTCTTTATTGTGGCACTTGCCATTGCAGGAACCGTAGGAGCCAGCGGCGCTCATCTGATTCTGTCCTTATCGGTCGTATCCTGGGCAGAATATGCAAGGCTTGCCCGAGCATTGACACTTCAGGAAAAAAATAAAAATTATATGACCGCACTAAAAGCCGGCGGCTGCGGCCACGCAAGGATCATATTTAGGCATGTATTGAGAAATATCCTGCCATCTGTGATCGCACTGGCAACAATGGAAATCGGTTCGATCATTCTGTCAATTGCCGGTTTTTCCTTTATCGGCCTTGGTGTGCAGGCACCGACACCGGAATGGGGGATCATGCTCAGTGACAGTAGAAGTTATATCCAGACTTATCCAAGACTGATGTTTTATCCGGGCATACTGATCATGATCATTGTTCTGGCATTTAATTATCTGGGGGAGGGAATACAGAATGGAACAGCCCAAAAATGATGTCCTAAGGGTAAAAAGACTACATGTGGAGTTTCAGACATCTCACGGAATGGTTCATGCAGTAAAAGATGTCAGCCTGGAAGTAAAACGCGGAAGGATCCATGCTCTGGTGGGAGAAAGTGGAAGCGGCAAGTCAGTTACCTCTCTGACGATCATGAATCTGCTTGCAGGAAATGGAAAGGTGATATCCGGAGATGTGACACTGAACGAAAAGAGTCTTCTGAAGTTATCAGGAAAAGAAAAACGACAGTTATACGGAGACAGGATCGGAATGATCTTTCAGGATCCGACTGCTGCTCTTGATCCGCTTTTTACAGTTGAACAACTGCTTCTGGAAGGACTGAGAAAACATCGCAAAATGAGCAAAAAACAGGCAAGGGAAGTAGCGTTGGAAAGTCTGCGGATGATGAATCTGCGTGATCCGGAAGAACTGATGAAGAAAAAACCTTACGAATTGTCTGGTGGTATGTGCCAACGTGTTATGATCGCCATTGCCATGTCCATGAAACCGGATTATCTGATCGCAGATGAGCCGACGACAGCCTTGGATGTAACCGTACAGAAGCAGATCCTGGAAGAAATCTATCAGCTATCCAGGAAAGAAAATCTGGGCGTGTTATTTATTACGCATGATCTGGGTGTGGTGGCAGAGATCGCAGATGATGTTTCGATCATGAAAGACGGCGAAATAGTGGAAAACGGAACGGTTGAAGAGATCTTTTATCATCCGCAGCATTCATATACAAAAAAACTGTTGGATGCAGTTTTATAGGGGAAAAGTATGAGTACGTTACTAAAGACAGAACATTTAAAAAAATATTATGGCAAGAAAAAAATTGTGAAGGCAGTGGATGATGTAAGTCTGGAAATCCATGCAGGATCATCCATGGCCCTGATCGGTGAAAGTGGAAGTGGTAAAACTACATTCGGAAAGCTGATCGCCGGCCTGGAGAAACCTACAGATGGAAAATTCTGGTTTCAGGGACAGGAAATGCAGGATTTGTCTGAAAAGCAGTTTCGTCCATATCGCAAGAACCTTCAGATGGTCTTTCAAAGCAGCAGTGGGGTATTTGATCCCGGTTATACCATTGGAGAAAATATTCTGGAAATTTTGAAATTACATGAAAAACTGCAAGAGGGTGAGTATGAAGAGCGAGTAAAGGAGGCTTTGATCCAGACGGGTCTTGATCCGGATATCCGCAACCGTTATGTTGGACAGATTTCAGGAGGTCAGTGTCAGAGAGCTAATATTGCGAGAGCATTGGTATTAAGACCGGAACTTGTGATCTGTGATGAACCGGTATCCAGTCTGGATTATTCCATACGAAAGCAGATCCTGCATCTGTTAAATGAGCTGCAGGAAAAATATGAGATGACTTATTTACTGATCACTCACGATCTGTCCAACGTTCCATATCTCTGCAAAGAGGTGGCTATTATGTATCAGGGACGCGTGGTCGAGTTTATCGATCATACGGACAGCTTAAAGGAGACTGCCGTACATCCTTATACAAAAGATCTGTTTGATTCTATTCCAGTAAAAGAACCGAAAATGCGAAGAATCGGATCGCAGGAAAAGAAAATATTTTCAGATACCATTCCGGAACAGGGCTGCCCATACCAGAACCGGTGCAGAAGATGTACAAATATATGCAGAGAGCATATACCGGAATTGACAGAAATTGAAACAGGACATTTTTGCGGCATGTCATATGCTGTAAATATAAAACAAACAAAGGAGAGGAAGAAATGAAGAAAAGACGTGTAGCAAAATTGATAGCATTGAGCATGGTGGCGGCAACTTTACTGACAGGTGTCAATGTACAGGCAAAAGAGGAAAAAGTAGTTACGGCAATGACATCCATTGATCTGACTCCTGAACTTTGTGACCCGGTAAAAAGTGGTCCGGATTTTCGTCTTTATGAAATGATCTATGATCCACTGGTGCGTTATGGAGAAAATGGAGAAATTAAACCTGCATTGGCAGAATCCTGGGATATCAGCAAAGATGGCACAACCTATACGTTTCATTTAAGAAAGATGTGAAATTCTCAGATGGTACAGTGTTTAATGCAGACAATGTGATGTGGAATTATAACAGATGGGTGGAACAGGATGTGACCGGTAACTTTTCGGCCAAACTGGAAAATGTTACAAAGGTAGATGATTATACTGTAGAATTTAAGTTCGCAGAACCATGCTATACACTGCTGATCGAATTCAGCTATCCAAGACCATTCCGTTTCACCTGTGAAAGTGCACTGGATGAAGACGGAGAATTTTGTCAGGAAGTGGGTACCGGAATGTGGATGATCGACAGTTATGAAAGCGGTCAGGAGGTTGTCCTGGTACCAAATCCTAATTATTACGGTGAGAAACCAAATATTGATAAAGTAGTTCTGAAACAGGTGGTAGACGGTGATGCCAGAGTGATGGCGCTTCAGAGTGGAGAGGCAGATCTGAATCTTCAGGATATTCCATCCGAAAGCTTCAGTATTATCCAGGCAGATAAAAATTTATCGACAGAACAGCAGGTTTCCACACTTTCTTACTATCTGATCGAAAATTATGATACACCGGCGCTTCAGGATATAAACGTACGTCAGGCACTGAACTATGCAACAAATAAAGAAAGCATTGTAAATGATCTGCTGGATGGTTACGGCAATCCGGCAACCGGCCTTATGTCTCCGACAGTTCCTTATGTAACAGAAGAAAACAGCAAGGGCTATCCATATGATCCGGATAAAGCAAAGGAACTGTTAAAGGAAGCAGGATATGAGGATACAGACGGAGATGGTATTGTAGAAAAAGACGGAGAACCACTGAGCCTCAGACTGGTATTCCAGACTGAAGAATATGCTTCATGGAAATCTCTTTGTGAATTCCTGAAATCTGAATATGAGAAGGTCGGTGTAGGTATTGACTGGTAGAAAAAGAATCCGCAGCTTACTATGATGAGATCTGGAACACCAGAGATTACGATCTGTGCATTTACCGCAGCTATGAAGATTCCTGGATGCCTCATGGATTCCTGAAATCAATGTTCTATGCGGAAGATGGAGCAAAGGCAGTAAACTGGTACGATGAGGAGCTGAACAAAGATCTCGGAGAAGTATTAAAGACACAGGATGAAGAAAAGCGGACGGAATTATACGATAAGATCCTCACACGTATCAATGATCAGGCAGTAACAGTGCCGCTGTATTATCCGAACCGTGATTATATTTATAACAATACCAGACTGACCAATGTAGAGCTTGCACCAACTGCCTATGAAGGCATTAACTGGGCAACACTGGATGTAGTGGAGTAAAAAATGTTTGAAAAGATCGAGAATAAATGGACAGAAGATTCCGGTGATTATGATGATATGATCCAAAAACAATTGAGTAACAAAAGAACGGTATCTTACTGGACAAAAGAATTGAAAAGACTTCTTGGACCTGAGCCCCTTCGTATTTTAGAAGTGGGCTGCGGCCCGGGTTTTATGAGCATCATAGCAGCGCGTCTGGGACATGATGTAAAAGCGATCGATGGTTCATCAGGAATGGTAGAAAAAGCCAGAAGGAATATGCGGCAGTATCATCAGCAGGTGGAAATCTGTGAGGAAGATGGTGTAACTTTGCCATTGGAACAGGAACAAAGCTATGATGTAATACTTTCCAGAGATGCGGTGTGGACATTATATGATCCGGAAAAAGCTTTCAGACGCTGGAAGGCTGTATTAAAACCAGGTGGAAGGATCATTTATTTTGATGGAGACTATCGGACCGTCGAACCCACATTAAAAAATAAGATCCATATGAAAATTGCTGATTTTCTTATTTATGTTACAGAAAGAAAAACATATGGATCTGACGTGAAGGAAAACAGCGGAATTTATGAAAAGCTGCCATTTACATCGCAGAAGCGTCCGGAAGCGGACTTTCAGATATTAAAAAAGGTACGCTTTGCCAGGATCCAGATCAGAGAGAACCGCTGGCTAAACAGACCATGGACGATGGATTTCTGGAAATACGGATATCAGGGAAAAAAATTTATTGTAGTAGCCACAAAGAAGGAGAAGTGACATGCAAAACGATAAGATCAAAGAGTACTGGGAAGGAGAAGCTGGCATTTACAGCGAAGGGATCAAGGCAGAACTGAAAAGTGAAACAGCAGAAAACTGGAAGAATCTGATTCTGGAGTATGCGCCGGAAAAAGAACATCTGGAAGTACTGGACGTAGCTGCGGGCCGGGATTTTTTGAAATTATGCTGGGAAAAGAAGGACATCATGTGACCGGGATCGATATTACTGAAAATATGATCCATGAAGCAAAGGAAAATGTAAAGGCAGCAGGTTTATCCGCAGATCTGATGACTATGGACTGCCACAATCTGAATTTCCCGGATGAGACATTTGATATGGTTATCTGCAGAAATATCACATGGACGCTGGACGATCCACAGAAGGCTTACAAGGAGTGGCTGCGTGTACTGAAAAAAGGCGGACGTCTTTTGGTATCGGACGCCTGCTGGTATCTGCATCTTTATGATGAAGAAAAGAAAAAGATTTACGAGGCACATGATGCTGCTATGTGGGAAAAATATGGAAGAGGTATCCATGCTCATGAAGATGCGGAAACAGGGAAAGAGCTCAGCAGTAAGCTGTTTATGAGTGATAAAAAGCGTCCGGCATGGGATCTGGATTACATGATGGAGATCGGCTTTTCCAAAGTGTTTGCCCTGAAGGACATCAGTGATATTTCCAGAACTTCCATGGAACGTGAGCTGAACAAGCTGACACCTCAGTTTTTAGTGGGTGGAGAAAAATAAGAGGACCGGCGTTAAATAAAACGCTGGACCCGCTCCATTGTGGTTTTTAGAATAAAGATATCCGTCAGTACATCACCGGTTTCCAGAGAATGGTTGGCGTTTTGGGTGAGAAAGAGAGGGACATCTTTCTGCGCTGCCAGTTCCCGGATGGAATCGGTTTCGGCCCAGGGATCTGCGGTGCCGTGGAAGGCGATGCTTCCGGCAAGTGGGAAGGAAAAGGTCTCTGCAAGAGGCGTGAACAGGATGCTTTTTACAGTCAGATCGTGTCGGGAAGCATAGGCAGAGGAGATGACTGTACCAATGCTTTTGGAAATAAACAGAATGCTGCCATAGGAATTCCAGTCGATGCTGCCTAAGGAGCGTTCTGTTTGTTCCAGGGCAAGGTCAAAGGCCTGTTTCATTTTTTCAGGATCTCCTTTGACATTTCCGGGAGGGTGCCATAGGATACAGTGCGGATTTTGTAGCCGTGTTTGCTGGCAAGGCGGCTGGTATAGTACAGAAGCGGTTTGTCAGCAGTGTATCCGATGCCCGGAAAAACAACAGCTAATTTCGGGGCATTTTTATCTGCTCCGGCTGTATGAGCGGAAACTTTTGTATAGAGCATCTGCAGCTGAAGCTTTTCCTGAAGTTCCTTTAAGGTAATGGAGATCGTACAGGAATCGGATGGAAGATAATCATAATCGGTAACAATGTCGTCCTCTTCCATGGAATAAACAATGTGTGAGGAACCCATGAGCTCCATGTCTTCTTCAATATCTGAAAGTAATTCTTCGTATGATTTCATTTTAATTCAAACCTTCTTATTTAAAAAATCGTTTATTTTTACAGATTCTTCTATTATACTGGATTCATTGAATGACAGCAAGAGGTTACTGTTCACTGGCAATGTCCCGCGAGGTGTTTTTTGTGAGCGAAGTTAAACCTTGCTTTTATCCTGCCTGCACGATATACTAATATAATACATATCTGACTAATGGAGGGTTTTACAAATGAAAATTGCAGCAACATACGATAATGGAAACATTTTTCAGCACTTTGGAAAAACGGAGTTTTTCAAGGTATATGAGGTGGAGGATAACAAGGTTATTTCCAGTGAAGTGATCAGCTCCAATGGCACCGGACATGGTGCACTTGCCGGACTTCTTGCAGATCAGGGGATCAGCGTTCTGATCTGTGGCGGAATCGGCGGCGGCGCTCAGGCAGCACTTGCTGAGGCTGGTGTTGAGTTATGTTCCGGAGCACAGGGTGACGTAGATGCGGCTGTGGATGCTTATCTGAAGGGCGAGCTGGTATCCACAGGTGTGAATTGTGATCATCACCATCATGAAGATGGACATTCCTGCGGAAGCCATGAGGATGGACACTCCTGCGGCGGTCATGAAGACGGACATTCCTGCGGAGGCTGTGGCGGCGGATGCGGTTCCCAGCCATCTATCACAGGTCCTAATGTCGGAAAAACCTGCCGTACACATTACAGAGGAACCTTTAATGACGGAACACAGTTTGATTCTTCCTATGACCGTGGCGAGCCACTGGAATTCATCTGCGGAGCAGGACAGATGATTAAAGGCTTTGATGCGGCAGTTGCAAACATGGAGGTTGGCCAGGTGGTAGATGTTCATCTGATGCCTGAGGAAGCTTACGGTATGCCGAATCCGGATGCGATTTTTACACTTGAGATCGAACAGCTTCCGGGTGCTGAGGATCTTACTGTAGGACAGCAGGTATACCTCTCCAATCAGTATGGTCAGCCGTTCCCGGTTAAAGTTAACGCAAAAGATGAAAAAACCATTACTTTCGATGCTAATCATGAGATGGCAGGTAAAGAGCTGAATTTCAGAATTGAATTAGTAGAAGTGAAATAAGCAGGAACAGTGGAGGTGCTGTATGGGAGCATATGGCATCTCCTTTTTTGTCTGAAGGGAGGAAGCTTTCCTGGTGAGGATCGCTATGATACCATTTGGATTACTGTCCGGTTTTATGGATAGCAAAGAAATCCGGATCACAGAGTTGGGTGAAGATGGATTTCGATTTCGGCTGGCAGAGGAATGCCCGGAACCGGAGCAGTTTCTGATTTGTTTTTATGATATGAAAAAAGCCGGGTACAGGAGAGTGGAGATCCGGAGGTTTGGGATGAGTGCAGCAGAGGAGCAATGCCTGCAGGATCAACAGCCAGTTGAAAAGAAAACCGGAAAATATTTTTACAGGGAATATTCTGTGAGAGTGGAACAGAAGGATTATGTACAGGAGGTTCGGCGGCTGGCCGGAGAGTACAACAGATATATCCGTCTGAAGCTGGATGGAGACGATGGAGAGCTGGCGAAATCACTGACTGGTTATCCTGCGGAGCTGGATGAGATGCACTGCAGGAGTCTGGAGGAACAGAAGAAGCGGTGGTTTTTCAGAGAAAATGAAAAGGCTTCCGGAAATCCACAGGATACAATGGGTGCAGAAGAATTAAGGCTTTTGGATAATGCAGAGTTTGCCCTGGAATTAAACTGCACTTCCCTGTATGAAGAATATCTGTGCCAGCCGCTGCAGGCTTTTCTGGCGTCTTACTGGCAGAAGAATTATCTCACTCACAGTTATTTTGCAGGTCGGATACCGGACAGATTTTATATTGGAAATCAGTTCTGCCATAATCTGTTTCCGACAGAAGAGCAGCTTTTTTCTATCATGGATAAAATGTATTCGGAGGGATCTGAGATCACACTGGCATTTTCGTATATCCGGGAATTTATGCTTTCGTCTGTGGGAAAGCTTCTGGAAAAGGTGGATAACTGGTGCTGTATTCATGGGGTGAATGTGGAAATCGTAGTCAATGACTGGGCCATGGTGGAAATGCTCTGTGGAAAAACATCCCGCCTGCATCCTGTTCTGGGCACATTGCTCAATAAACGAAAAAAGGATCCGCGAATGAAATATAAATCCGGTGATACTTTATTATTTCAGCAAAACAGCCTGAATGCGGGGTTTTATCGGGGTTTTCTGGCTGAAGAATTTCATATTCACAGATACGAATGGGAGTCCTGCGGATATCCACAGGAGCTTCCGCCGGGAAAAAACAGTCTGCATTTGCCTTTTTATCAGACAAACACTTCGCAGTACTGTCCATTGTATGCTTTGTGCACCACCGGAGATCGCGGTACACAGCAGCTTGCGGAGCACTGTCCGAAATTCTGTGAAAAATACGCACTGCTTTATCCGGAACATTTACACATGGCAGGGCGGTATAACTCCCTGTTTGGTGTGGATAAAACACTTCCGGAGTCAACGGAAATGTGGAAAAATATAAAAGGCACAAAGCCGGATCGCATTGTTGTTAATATATGACAGGTGATGAGCAGGCTGTGAAGGTAGATGCGAATATCCGTTTGACAAGAATACATTGCGGAAAAAAGGAACAGGAACATGGAGAACAGTATGAAAATAACAGCCGGGTTAGGCTCCATAGATGAATATGAACGTTTTGTGCAGGCAGGAGCAGATGAATTTTTCTGTGGCTATGTACCCTTTTCCTGGGCGGAAAAATACGGCACAGTAATGCCGTTAAATCGCAGGGAGGTTCTCTGCTGTAATGTTCAGCTTGGAGCATACAGTGAGCTGGAAATTCTTTCCCAGATGGTAAAAAAATATAAAAAGCCGGTGCATCTCACCTTCAATTCCCTGTATTATCTTCCGGAACAGTATCCGGAGATCGGAGATATCATAGAAAAGTGCATGGGAATTGGATTTCGAGCTATATCATTGCAGATCCGGCGCTTCTTGTTTATCTGAAAAACAGGGGGATTTCCTGTGAGATCCATCTCAGCGGAGAGACAGGGGAAGTGAACAGCGAAATGCTGAAGATGTTCCGGCGCTTTCCTCTGAAGAGATTGATCTTTCATCGGAAAAACACGTTCCGGGATATGCAGTCTGTTATTGCATCTCAGAGAGAAGTGGAAAAACAGGCTGGGATCCGACCGGAGGCGGGAATGGAGTTCGAGGCCTTTGTGCTGAATGAGATGTGCCAGTTTACGGGAGCATTCTGTAATTCTCTTCACTGTGATGAGATGGGATATCTTTGCAGGGTGTCCTATTGGCTTGGAACTGTACGGAATGGTGATGCTGTTCCGGAAAAAATAATGGCTCTTCAGGAGCAGGCGTGGGATCAGGAAACGGATCTGAAAGCATATGATGAATCCGGATATCTTTGTGGTGAGACAGGCTGTGGACTGTGTGCACTGTATCAGCTGAAGCAGGCAGGGATCACGCATCTGAAGCTGGTTGGCCGGGGAAACTATGTGGATCACATGGAAAAAGATATCCGGAATTTGCGAAAAGCGTTGGAAATTCTGGACGCTGCAGAAAATGAGAGGGAATTTAAATGTACGTTAAAACGGATAGTGTTTCCGGCGGGGTGTAGCGAAAGATGTTATTATCAGTAACAAAAAGAGAAGCTTTTTGGGGTTAGGATAAATGATAAATGGGATGAAACCAGAATCAGGAAAGGACATGGTGCATATATGCTGAGACAGTTTTTTAAATATATTTTTCAAAGCATTGCAGGTATGATCGGAATATCGGTTTATATTCTGGCGGATACATTTTTTATATCAGTTCATTCAGGCGCAGATGGCCTGGCAGTTCTGAATCTGATCCTTCCGGTGTATGGATTGGTATATGCTATCGGGGCAATGATCGGTATCGGTTCTGCCACCCGATTCGGGATCAACAGAGCCAAGGGTGAGAATACGGATCACTATTTCCTGCAGTCTGTTTTCTGGAGCGTTCTGTGCAGTGTGCCTTTTATTATCACAGGTATTCTTGCACCGGAGAAATTTCTTCACCTTCTTGGCGCAGATGCAGGTCTGACTGCCCTTGGAAAAAGCTATCTCCGCATCATGCTGATCACTACGCCGCTGTTTATGGTCAATTATACGTTTACTGCTTTTGCAAGAAATGACCAGGGAACCTCCACTGCCATGGCAGGGGCGATTTCCGCAAGTCTTTTCAATATTGTGTTTGACTATATTTTTATGTTTCCAATGAAACTGGGGCTTGCCGGAGCGGCGCTGGCAACGGCCATCAGTCCTGCCATTACAATGGCGATCTGCACAACCCATTACCTTGGGAAAAAGAATCACGTAGGTTTCCGGTGGGTACGGCCTTCCATCCGCCATCTGATCTCATGCTGTCAGCTTGGGATTTCGGCCTTTGTCGGAGAGCTTTCCTCAGCGATCATTACGATCATTTTTAACATGCTTCTTCTTGGGATCGCAGGAAATGTAAGCGTGGCAGCCTACGGAGTAGTGGCTAATCTTTCCCTTGTGGCAATGTCTATTTTTAACGGACTGGCGCAGGGTGCACAGCCGCTTATCAGCAAAAGCTACGGAGAAGGACAGCGTGACCATGTAAAAAGCCTGCTTCGCTGGAGTCTGGTTTCCTGTGCAGTGCTGGAAGCGGTGACGATCCTGGTGGTGTGGGGCTTTACAGACAATCTGGTCGCTGTTTTTAACAGTGAAAATAACCAGCAGCTTCTGGATTATGCGCATGTGGGCCTGCGGATTTACTTCCTGGGATTCCTGTTTGCGGGGATCAATATTATGCTGGTGGCGTATTTTTCGGCGGTGGATCGTGCAGTTCCGGCGATCGTGGGATCGCTTATGCGTGGTGTGATCGCTATTGCTGCAAGTGCGGTGATTTTGTCCGGATTATTTGGGATCAATGGCGTGTGGAGTTCCTTTCTGAGTTCAGAGATCATTACATTTGCTGTGATCCTGATACTGGCGAGATCCGGGCGGAAAAAGAATGTATTTTCAGGAGAAAGGATATAAAATGAATTTCGAGCGTGTAAAAAGAGAAGAAGCAGATACAGTTCTGAAGCTGTACCGTTCATTGCTGGGGACGCCCTATTGTGTGTGGACAGAGGAGTATCCTTCAGAAAAAGAAGTGGAATTTGATCTTTCCAGAGATGCGCTGTTCTGTATGCGGGACGATGCGGGAAATATTGCAGGTGTGATCTCCATTGATGATGATCCAAATGTGGAATGTCTCACATGCTGGTCAGAAACCATGGTGCCGTCAACGGAGGTCTCCCGGGTGGGAGTATGTCAGGAATTCCAGAATCAGGGGATTGCCAGGAAACTTCTTAAGGGTGTGATGGAAGAACTGAAGAAGCGGGGCTATAAAGCTGTACATCTTCTTGTTGCGAAGGACAATGTAAAAGCACTCCGTTCTTATGATAAGCTGAATTTTGAGAACGTGGGAGAGTGTGAACTCTGGGAACATATGTACTGGTGTTATGAGAAAGCATTATAAAAAATGAAAAACAGGTATCTTTTTGCCGGGCGGTAGATCGACCACCAATGTTAGATCGATAAGTGGTGGTCAATACACAGTCAGCAGAGAAGATACCTGTTTTTTGTTTGAAAGCAGATCAGATCCTCCGGCAGCTGTCCCTTTCGATCAGCTGGTGAGGTACAATGATCTTTGTGGCCGGAAGGCTCGGATTTTCGATATGACTGATCATCTGCGTGGCTGCTTCCATTCCAAGCTGCCCGGAGTTAATATCAATGGAGGTCAGCTGAGGCGAAGTCAGTCTGGCAAAAAGTGAGTTGTTAAAGGAAAGAATGGACAGATCCTCCGGTATGGAGATATCTGCTTCCATACAGATCCTTTCCAGGGAAAGCGCCAGAATATCATCACTGACAAGCACAGCTGTAGGGCGCTCCTCACTTAAAAGCAGCTTTCGAAGCTCCTGAAACTCATTCTGGGAAGCGGCAGGAACCTCTATACAGTATTCGGGCCGTACGGTTAATCCGTGGCTGATCAGCGCAGTCATATAGCCGGTTTTGCGGTCTGCGGAAAAGACCAGGGAATTATCTACACCCAGATAAGCGATCTTCCGGTGGCCCAGAGCATAAAGATACTCCGTTGCCTCCCGTCCGGCCCAGAAGGTTGTCATTATCGATATAGATTGTATGATTGGTGTATTGTGCCGGTTTTCCGATCAGGATATAGAGAAGTCCTTCACTGAAAAGAAAATCAATAACAGAATCATTCACACGGGAATAAAGAACAATAAATCCGTCAACCTTACCGCTTCTGGACATGGAACGTACTGCGTTAAGGATCTCTTCTTCATTCTGACCGGTAACAATGGTGCTGATATACTGATGTGCGTTACAGTAGTGGCTGATCCCCCGGATCGTCTCAAGGTAAAAGGAATTCTCGTATGTCTCCTTTGGGGATGGAGGCAGGATGATACCGATGGAGCGGGAAATCTGTGCTGCCAGGTTGCTGGCCTGGAAATTCGGCTCATAGCCAAGTTCCGCCATGGCTCTGCGTACACGTTCCTTGGTTTCTTCACTGATAGATGGATTATTTTTGCAGGTTCTGGAAACGGTGGACGGGGACACCCCGGCCAGAGCTGCCACATCTTTGATGGTTACTGCCATAAATTTGCCTCCTCACGGATATACCGGATCAAAGCGGAAGTATGCCTCTGATCCGGCTTTTTTATCTCAGTCTGATAGAGATATTGTAGTTCATAACAAGGATACTGTCAAACATATTGCACGGAAAATTGCATGAAATTGCGTAAAAACAGATGCACAGAAAATCAGGTAGTGAGATGCAGACAGATTCTGTTTGACATAATGAAAAACTGCACAAAATCAGGATATAAAAATTGTAAGAAAGGTAGAAAAGACAAAAACGCATTGCACTTCATGCAAAATGGACGTATAATTTACGCAAGCGGTTGCGTAGATTATATGAATATGCATCCGTGAGAGGATAATAGATAAGATGCTCTGAGATGCAGGGCTCAACATAAGGAGAGAAAAGATATGGATAAAAGAGCAGCCGGCATTCTGATGCCGATCACAAGCCTGCCGTCAGAGTACGGCATCGGATGTTTTTCAAAGAGTGCCTATGATTTTGTGGACTGGCTGAAGGAAGCGGGACAGAGCTACTGGCAGATCCTCCCGCTGGGACCTACCAGTTACGGAGATTCTCCGTACCAGTCCTTCTCCACTTTTGCGGGAAATCCGTATTTTATCAGCCTGAAGGCACTGGTGGAGGAAGGCGTCCTTACAAAGGAGGACTGTGATAAGTCAGCTGGGGAAGAAGAGCAGACAGCGTAGACTATGAAAAAATCTACAAAGGCCGTTATAAGCTTCTCCGCAAAGCTTACGAAAACAGCAACACCAGCGAGAATCCGGATTATCAGAAATTTGTTGCAGAAAACAGCTGGTGGCTTTCCGACTATGCACTTTTTATGGCAGTAAAGGATCAGTTCGGCGGTGTTGAGTGGACAAAATGGGCAGAGGATATCCGCCTTCGCTGGGCAAATGCCATGGACTACTATCGCAGAGAATTATATTTTGATATTGAATTCCAGCAGTATATGCAGTTCAAATTCTATGAGCAGTGGATGAAACTGAAAAAATATGCCAACGAAAAAGGCATTCAGATCATCGGAGATATCCCGATCTATGTAGCTATGGACAGTGCAGATACCTGGGCTCATCCGGAGCTTTTCCAGCTGGATGAGGAGAATGTGCCGGTGGCTGTAGCCGGATGCCCGCCGGACGGTTTTTCCGCAACAGGACAGCTTTGGGGAAATCCACTGTACCGCTGGGATTACCACAGAAATACAGGATATCAGTGGTGGATCTCCAGACTGAGCTACGTATTCCGCCTTTATGACGTGGTAAGGATCGATCATTTCCGTGGCTTTGACGAGTATTTTTCCATTCCGTACGGTGCAGAAAATGCCATTGGCGGTCACTGGGAAAAAGGTCCCGGGATCGATCTGTTCCGTAAAGTGGAGCAGGCCCTTGGCTGGAAGCAGGTCATTGCGGAGGATCTTGGCTATGTGACAGATTCTGTGCGTCAGCTTGTCCATGACAGTGGATTCCCGGGAATGAAGGTCCTGGAGTTTGCGTTTGATTCCAGAGATTCCGGCTGTGCCAACGATTATCTTCCGCACAACTATCCGGAGAACAGTGTGGCATACACAGGAACCCATGATAATGAGACCATCGCCGGATGGTGGAAGAGCATTATGGCAAAAGAGCGTAAGCTTGCCAGGGATTATCTCTGTGATAACTATACACCGGATAAAGAGCTGCATAAATGCTTTATCAGCCTGGTTATGAGAAGCAGTGCAAAGCTCTGTGTGATCCCTATGCAGGATTATATGGGCCTGGATAACAGCTGCAGAATGAACCAGCCTTCCACAGTAGGAAAGAACTGGAAGTGGAGGATCCGCAAAAGGGAGCTGACTGTGAAGCTTCAGAAAGAGATTCATGGTCTTGCACTTCGCTACGGACGTATGAACTGGTCTGATTAAAAGAGAGATCCAAGAGACATATTCCATTTAAACGGGACGTGAAAGAAAGTAGAAAGATTTTAGATAGAATCGTGATTTTTTATGTGATATAATGCTGTTTCGTGGAGGCAGCTGTCAGTAAAAGGTAAGGCTGACAGCTGCCTTATTGTATTTTCAGATCTGCGGTAAATGATAAAGTGATACATTTATATATGCAGAAGATCAGAGAGAGTGTCTGATCTGTAGCAGTGGATAATCCTGAATAACGGAAGATTTTTTACAATAAGGGGAGAATTATGACAGGAAAAACACACGCGGCAGTCGGACTCGGAACAGTGCTGGCAGTTACACAGCCCTCTACGGTTTCCGGTCTGGTACTTGCGGCAGGAACAGGAATGCTTGGAGCATTGATCAGCGACATTGATGTAGGAACCTCCAAATCCCATAAGGATGCGGACAGGATCACACTGATCGCGGTACTGCTTGTGGCAGCAGAGATCGCATTGAATTATTTTTATGATTTTTCCATCTGGGAAAAGATCCGCAATAACCAGTCTATGGCGCCGGTTGCCATGGGAGTTATTATTTTTATTGCAGTCTGCGCCTTTGGAAAAAATCAGCCGCACCGGTCATTTATGCATTCGATCATGCTATGCGCATTTTAAGTGCAGCCATATCCATGGTGTCCGCGAAGCTGGTCCTTTATTTTGTGGTTGGATTCGCATCACATCTAGTGCTGGACTGCTTTAACCGGAAACGGGTACGGATCCTGTATCCGCTGCCGGGAGGCATTGCGCTGGATTTCTGTAAGGCAGGAGGCTTTGTGGATTCCCTGCTTTTTAAGCTTGGATCTGTAGCTGTGATCTTTGAGATCGTATATCTGGCTGTGCAGATGGGAGAGAACTGGAAGCTTTTTCGAATGTAGAGGATGTTTTATTTACCGATTACGGATAATTTTATATGGGGCAGATATTGCAGGAACTGAAGGTTAGAGCGTGTTTGAAAAATCATTCCCGTAATCTGCACGCCCCACTTTGCGGTATATTTTACCCGAATTCAGTTGCCGTAGCCCGCTACGCGCCCTCATCCGGACAAAATCTCCCACAAATTGTGACGCACATCTTGCAGAAAAGCCTTTTTCAAACACGCTCTAAGCCAAAAAAAAGGAGCAGATTTTCCAAATACGGAAGATCTGCTCCTTTTAACCGAATCAAGGGAGTTCCCTGTTTCAATTACGAATATCCGCCTGACGGTTTATAAGTGTGATCATTTATTCTTTCTGATCCTGCAGGCGCATGCTGTGTAAAGTACGTCTGTGGAAGAGTTCAGTGCTGTCTCACAGGAATCCTGGATCACACCTACGATGAAACCGACACCAACTACCTGCATGGCAACATCATTGGGGATTCCGAAAAGGCTGCAGGCCATCGGGATCAGAAGAAGAGAACCGCCGGCAACTCCGGAAGCACCAGCCGCACTTGCAGCAGCCAGGATGCAGAGGATCAGAGCGGTCGGGAAGTCTACGCTGATACCGAGTGTATGTGCAGCTGCCAGAGCCATGATGGAAATGGTGATCGCTGCACCACCCATGTTGATGGTCGCACCAAGAGGGATGGAGATGGAGTAGGTATCCTCATCAAGTCCGAGATCCTTGCACAGCTCCATGTTTACCGGAATGTTGGCGGCAGAGCTTCTTGTAAAGAAGGCTGTGATACCACTGTCCTTCAGGCAGCGCAGAACCAGCGGATACGGATTCTGGCGTGTGCAGATGAAAGTAATGATCGGGTTGATCACCAGTGCAACAAAGAGCATGGTTCCCACCAGTATACAGATCAGACGGCCATAGCTTAACAGTACGCCAAGCCCCTGCTCGGAGATGGTTGTGAAGATCAGCCCATGATACCAAATGGAGCAAGGCTGATGATCCATCTTACGGCTGTGGAGGTTGCATCGGAAATGTTTTCGATGACAGTCTTGGTAGTTTCACTTGCGGCCTTCAGTGCGATACCGAAGATGATGGCCCATGCAAGGATACCGATATAGTTGGCGTTGACAAGTGCGTCAACCGGGTTGGAAACAATGTTCATCAGAAGGTTTTTGAGGACCTCTGCAACACCGCTTGGCGGAGTGACGTCGGAAGTATTTGTACTTCGGAAAAAGTCAGCATGATCGGGAACAGGCGGCTGGAGATCACAGCTGCCAGTGCTGAGAGTATATTTCCCAGAAGATAAAGTACAACAACGAATTTCATGTTTGTTTTCTGGCCTTTTCCCATGTGGCACAGAGAGCTCATTACCAGGAAGAACACCAGAAGCGGAGCAATTCCACGAAGAGCACCGACGAACAGATCACCGAGAATGGAGATCACAGATGCCTGAGGGATCGCAAGTCCGAGAATGATACCAACGATCAGACCACAGATGATACGCTTGATCAGGTTGATGCTGTTCCATTTTTGAATCAGTTTTTTCATAACTAGTTTCCTCTTTCCTATTGTGTGAGTGTGCTAAAAAATGCTGAGCCGCAAAGCAACGATCCAGTGTAAAGGGCGGATCGTTCTAAGTGGTATTACTGCATCGCGTAAAAGCACAACAGGATAATTATATACAATTATGTCCGCCTTGTAAAGACAAATGTACATAAAACGCGAGAAAGATATAAAAAGCGCCAGATCAATGCTTCGTCTGGCGCTATATATTTGAAGTATCAGGTCCGAATTTTTCCGGAAGCTTACAGCAAAGAACAGAACCTCCGCAAAGCCTGTAATTCCCCATGAGAAAATATACAGGAGATAAAGTGAGGAAATGGTCTGGAAGTGTGCAAACACCGTATAGAACCAGATGACACGGAATACACAGGATCCCAGAATGATGATGATGGTCGGTGGGATACTTTTTCCGATGCCACGGGAAGCGGCGATACTGCAATCCATAAAACAGCTGAAGGCATAGCTGAAGCCCATGATCCGGATCCTCTCCATGCCGGCATCGATGACTGCCGGTTCTGTGGCAAACAGTGACAGAAACTGCGGACCGAAAACAAGAAGCAGTCCACCAAGGATCGCACCTGCGATGAAGGCATAGGTAAGGCTGATCCCATAAGTTTTTAGCATACGTTTTTTATTTCCGGCACCCCAGTTCTGACCGATGAAGCTTGCGCATGCAGTATAGAAAGCAAACATGACGTTGTAGATCAGAGAGTCTGCATTTGCGGCAGCGGCATTTCCGGAAACCGTGACTGCATCGAAGGAGTTGACACCGGTCTGTACGAACAGATTTGCAATGGCAAAAATTCCGTTCTGCAGACCTGTGGGAATACCAAGAAGCAGTACTGCTTTACAGGCCTTCGGGTGAAGACGGAGCTTACGCAGGGATACCCTGCATTCGTCTTTTCTCCGAAGGAGGTGGATCATTACCAGCGCTGCGGAGATATACAGTGCGATCGCGCTGGCAGTTGCCACACCTGCGGCGGCCATATGACAGACGATAACGAAAAACAGGTTCAGAAGAACGTTGATCACTCCGGCAATGGAAAGATAGATCAGCGGTCGCTTCGTATCGCCGCGGGCACTTAATACGCCGTTACCGAAATTGTATACAGCCATGGCCGGCATACCCAGAGCATAAATCTTCATATATAAAACAGCCTGGTCCATCAGCTCCGGTTTCGTATTCATCATGGACAGCATCTGTCCGGAAAACAGAAGACAGACGACACAGACCAGGAGTCCTGCGATGGCACAGAGAAGAAGAGATGTATGGATCGTTTCTTCGGTACCTTTTCTGTTTTCGGCACCAAGCTCGTGTGCTACACGAACATTGACTCCGGCGCCCATGCCGATCAGGATTCCGGTAAATAAAGTGACTAGCAGAGTTGTGGAACCCACAGCTCCAAGTGCCATGTAATCTGCAAATCGCCCCACAACCGCAACATCACTTAAATTAAAAAGAACCTCCAACACCTGGGACCCCATCAGGGGAAGGCTAAAGAGGAGGATATTTTTCCAGAGAGAGCCGGAGGTCATCTCAATGGAAGACGTTTTCTTTTTTTCATTTTCACACATAGTTTACCTCATAAAAATTATAAAAAATTCCTTCATCCAAGGTATACAATACTATGTTGGAATAGGTTTGTAAAGAGGGGAAAATAGCTCTTTTACCAGGCGCAGAGGTTTGTTTTTATTTATAGATTCTACATTGATTTCAGTACGAACAATGATATAATAAATGAGAGCAATAAGAAAGTATTTTCAGAAATATTGGAAATATAAAATACAGCAGACTAAGGAGGAACTCAATACAATGAAAATCGGAAATGATATTTATTATGTAGGAGTAAACGATCATCAGGTAGACCTGTTTGAGGGACAGTATGTAGTGCCAAATGGAATGTCCTACAATTCCTATGTGATCAAAGATGAGAAGATCGCAGTTATGGACACTGTAGATGCCGGCTTCACAGAAGAGTGGCTGGGAAAAGTTGCAGAGGTTCTGGATGGTGCGAAACCGGATTATCTTGTAGTCCAGCATATGGAGCCGGACCATGCAGCAAATATTGAGAATTTCATGAGAGCATACCCGGATACAACTGTTGTTGCCAACACAAAGACCTTTACCATGATGGAGAATTTCTTCCGTGGAATGGATCTGGAAGGAAAGAAACATATTGTAGCCAACGGTGACACCCTGACACTTGGAAAACACGTTCTTACTTTCGTATTTGCACCGATGGTTCACTGGCCGGAGGTTATGGTTACATATGACAGCACAGACAAAGTTCTGTTTTCCGCAGACGGCTTTGGCAAATTCGGAGCTCTTGATGTAGAAGAGGACTGGGACTGCGAAGCACGTCGCTACTATATCGGAATCGTCGGAAAATACGGTCCGCAGGTACAGAAGCTTCTCAAGGCAGCAGCAACTCTTGATATCCAGACCATCTGCCCGCTCCACGGACCGGTCCTTACCGAGAATCTTGGACATTATCTGGAGAAATATGATATCTGGTCTTCTTATAAAGTAGAGAGTGAAGGCGTAATGATCGCCTACACATCTGTATACGGACATACAAAGAAAGCAGCAGAGCTTCTTGCACAGAAGCTGGAGGAAAAGGGCTGCCCGAAGGTTGTTGTCTGCGATCTTGCAAGAGAAGACATGGCAGAGGCAGTGGAGGATGCTTTCCGCTACGGCAAGCTGGTACTGGCCAGCATTACATACAACGGAGAAGCATTCCCGTTTATGCGTACATTCATCGAGAACCTGACAGAGCGTAATTACCAGAACCGCACCATCGGCCTCATTGAGAACGGAAGCTGGGCACCGACTGCAGCTAAAGTCATGAAAGGAATGTTCGAGAAGAGTAAAAATATTACATGGCTTGAGAACAATGTAAAGATCATGTCTTCCCTCAGTGATGAGAATGCGGCAGAGATCGATGCAATGGCAGAGGAGCTCTGCAAGTAATTTCTGAATACCAGAACAGCTTATAAAAAATAAAGATATAACATAATAAAAAGACGTGGATCCGTAAGTCCACGTCTTTTTTATTTACCAAGTAACAGTTACATCCTTTTACACCACATAAATCCATAAGCCGGAAGCTCCACGTCCTTAAGCTCCAGTGTCTGGTCAGTGATCAGATCGCGGAAGGTTCCTTCCTCCTGCATCCAGGCAGTTTTTTCGCTGTCACTGAAATTGAAGATTCCGATGAAACGATCGTTTCCTTTCTGGCGGAGGATGCAGAGGATGCTGTCATCATGAACATCGTATGTATACACGTCACAGTCCTTATCAAAAACAGATTCCTGGCTGCGGATCTGCTCCATGCGGCTAAGAGTCTGGAAGATCTGTCCCTCAACGGAGGATTTGGAGTTTCTTTTTCCGGCAAGCTCCCACTGGAAAGCACCACGGTGGATATAACGGGAATCTGCAGCCTTATCCGGATCCTCTTTATAGGAATAATCATTGAGACGTCCGATTTCATCGGAGCTGTAAAGCATCGGGATTCCGGACTGGGTAAGCATATATGCGTGAAGCATCAGATCCTCGCGGATACCCCTTTTCAGCTTCTCGTCATCTTTTTCAAAAAGAGCAGCCTCGATCCCGCACATGGAAGCAGTAGTTCCGCAGAAGCGGGCATCCTGAGTTACCGGGTCATCATTATAGAGCTCTCCGCGGCTGTCGCTTCCCGGATGCTTTCCTGTAAAGAAATCATTCAGGTAACGCTTATGGGATGGCTCATCCATGCCCCATTCTTTCAGGGTGGCGAAATCAAGTCCCCAGCCGATATCGTCATGGCAGCGGAGATAATTCAGGAAGGTGTACTGCTTCGGAAGACTGTTTACAATATCCATCTGTTTTTTCAGAAGGCGGATATCACGGGTGGCAATGCTGTTCCAGGTTGTAGCCATGGTTGTTACATTGTAAAGCATATGGCATTCCGGCTTCTCTACAGTTCCGAAATAAGGAACAACCTTCTCCGGCTCCATAACGACCTCGCCCAGAAGTACGACACTTGGGCAGACGATCTCGGCGATCATACGCATCATACGAACAATCGTATGCACCTGCTTCAGGTTACGGCAAGGAGTTCCCAGTTCCTTCCAGATATACGGAACCGCATCGATACGGATCACGTCCATTCCCTGGTTTGCAAGGAAGAGGAAGTTGTACATCATCTCATTGAAAACACGGGGATTGCCGTAGTTCAGATCCCACTGGTACGGATAAAAGGTAGTCATGACATAGTGACCGATATCCGGAAGCCAGGTAAAGTTCCCCGGAGCAGTGGTCGGGAATACCTGTGGTACGGTCTTTTCGTACTCGTCCGGGATCTCACGGTTGTTGTAGAAGAAGTAGCGGCTCATATATTCGCCGTCACCCTGGCGTGCTTTTTTGGCCCACTCATGATCCTCGGAAGTGTGTTCATAACAAAATCCATACACAGGTTCATTCCGTTTTTGTGGCATTTATCTGCAAGGGCAGCCAGGTCCTTCATGGAACCAAGGTCCGGGCGGACTTTGCGGAAGTCGGCTACTGCGTAACCACCGTCGGAACGGCCCTTCGGAGTGTCCAGAAACGGCATCAGATGCAGGCAGTTCACGTTGCATTCCTTAAGATATGGAAGCTTGGCAGAAACTCCCTTGATGTTGCCGGCAAAATTGTCAATATAGAGCATCATGCCAAGCATATCCTTCTGGCGGAACCAGTCCGGATTTTTTTCTCTTTCCAGGTCACGGTTTTTGAGCGCGCGGCGGCGTGCTGTAAAATACTGGTACATCTGGTCGCAGAGCTCTGCAAACATATCGTCATTGTGATAAAGCTCTGTGTACAGCCAGCGAAGCTCGTCGTGATGATGGTTTAAACGTTCCTGAAAAATTTCCTGATCTTTTTTCATGATTTCCTCCCTGAATAGATATTTATAGATGTCGGGAAACCTGTCAAATATTTCCCGGCGGTAATGGTTATCTGACATTTTTCCACAGAATTATAGCATGAAGTTTCCGGTACATGAATATACGGGTTGTTATGGAATATGGAAAAATGTTGTAAGTATTTTCAGTCTCCGGTTGTCTGTCGTCGTATCAGAACCGGAGTGATCTTTTTGTGGATCGGTTTTTGAAGCGGTGCCGGTTTTCTTTTCTTCATTTCGTTCATCTGTTCCACAAGCAGTTCCATGGTAGTCTGTGCGATCACATTAATCTGCTGTCCAATAGTAGTGATCGGAATGATGGACTCCGCAGCAATGGGTGAATTATCGAATCCGATGATCTGATATTCATCCGGCAGACAGTTGTATTTCTGGAAGATCAGATTGAGAAATATATTTGCGTAAGTATCATTGGATAAAAATATGCCTTTTTTCTGACCGGAATATTTACTGTCAATATCCTGAAAGATCACACGCATCTGTTCAAAAAGCTCCTGATAGGAATCACCGGAAACATTAAGGTTCAGTTCATAAGGAACATGATATTCCCGGCATGTTTCCTCAAAGGCACGGATACGGTCGTAAGCCGGAATATTCTCAGGTACATGGACATTGATGTGGATCAGTACATCACACTGATTACGTATCAGCAGAGAAGTAGCCTGCATGCTGCCCATGTAATTGTCTGTTGTAACGCTGCATATATGTTCTGCTTCACGTTCAATGGCGATCACAGGAATATTATAGGAAGCCAGTTTTTCAGAGGAAAGAGTATGGCTGAGAACAATAAGTCCTTCAATCTTATAAGCCATCAGCTCGTCCAGATACTGCATTTCTTTCTCCGGGCCGCCATCACTGACAAAAACCAGAAATTTGTAATGATAATCGGAGTAACTTCGAAGAAGTTGTGTCAGCATTTCGGAATAATAATGAAGATAAAGGTTCGGGACAATGATCCCTACAAATTCGCTTTTTCCATTGGCAAGGACCTGGCAAGCTTGTTTTTTCTGTAGCCGAGCTCATCAAGGGCTTTTGCGATCTTTTCCTGATTTTCCAGGGTTAGAGAATCCGGATGATTGAAATATCTGGAGATCGTAGTCTTGGAAAAACCAGTGTATTCTGCAATATCGGCAAATGTTACCTGTTTTTTAGCCATAAAAAAATAGTCTCCTTTTAACAGCAGAAAGTTATGATACGGAATGCAGATGTGATCATATAAGAGAAATCTGCAGACCGTACAAGATAATTGGATTGATGTAATTAAGTATAACAATACAGACGTTAAATAGCAATAAAAAAATAACCAGTTAAGTTACCGGTAACTTTTCTTGAATAAATTAACAAAAAAGGTTGACAGAAGCTATGTCATATAGTAGTATCAAATTATAAAGTAACCGGTTACTTTACCGGTTACTAAACAAGAACGAGAGAACAAAAACGGGAGGAAAAGAGAATGAAAAAAGGTTCTGCGAAAGCTGTTCCGGCAGGAAAAAGAACTGCTGCAGAAAAGCTTCAGTATGTGAAAAAGAACTGGCAGCTGTATGTGTTTTTTCTGCTGCCTGCACTTCTTCTGACGATCATCTTCAAATACGTGCCATGGGTGGCGTACTGATCGCTTTTGAGACTACAATGTCATTGATGGTGTATTTGGAAGCAAATGGGTAGGACTGGAATACTTCCGGAGATTTCTGGCATCACCGGATTTTATGAATTATCTTGTGAACACTTTGAAACTGAGTATTTACGGACTGCTGTGGGGATTTCCGATTCCGATCATCCTGGCACTTCTTCTGAATCAGATCCGGAGAGCCGGGATCAGGAAAAAATTCAGCTTCTGATCTATGCGCCGAATTTTATTTCCGTTATCGTACTCTGCGGTATGGTTCGTATGTTTCTTTCACCGGTAGGTCCGCTGAATAAACTGATCGGTTCCGATGCCAACTGGATGACTATGCCGGCAGCATTTCGTACCATTTACATAGCCAGCGGAATCTGGCAGACAGCCGGATGGGCATCCATTATGTATACTGCAGCACTTGCCAATGCAAGTAAGGATCTGGAAGAGGCAGCAGTGTGATGGTGCAAATATCCTGCAGCAGATCTGGTATGTACAGCTTCCGGCTATTAAAAACATCATTGTGATCCAGTTTATCCTTCAGGCCGGAAATATTATGAGCATTGGTTTTGAAAAAGCATATGCACTGCAGACAGATATGAACCTTCCTGCATCTGAGATTCTTTCTACTTATGTATACAGAATCGGTCTTCTGAATGGAGACTATGGATATTCTACAGCAGTGGGGCTGTTTAATTCAGTGATCAATGTAATTCTTTTGATCTTTGTAAACTGGGTAGTCAAGAAACTGAATGACGGAGAGGGATTATAGGAGGTGCTGTTATGGCAAAAGCAAAGAAAAAGAAATATTCGGCATCTGACAAAGCATTTTAGGAATCGGATACGTACTTCTGGGTGCATTTGTACTTTCCATTCTGGTTCCGCTTTTATATGTTGTGATCGCATCCTTTATGGATCCGAATGTGCTGAACAGCCAGGGGATCAGCTTTGATGTGCGGAAGTGGACGATCGATGCGTACCGCAGAGTTCTTGAAAATAATATGATCTGGAGAGGCTTTGCAAACTCATTTTTTTTATTCCCTGGTGTTTACCATTATTTCAGTTCTGGTAACTCTGCTGGCAGCATATCCAATGTCCAAGAAAGAATTTGTGGGAAGAAATTTCTTCAATGTTATTTTTCTCATTACCATGTTTTTCGGTGGAGGAATGATCCCGACTTTTATCCTGATCAATCAGCTGCATCTGGTAAATACAATCTGGGCAATCCTGCTTCCGGGTGCGTTTAATGTCTGGAACATGATCCTTGCCAGAACCTATTATCAGTCTATCCCCAAGGAACTCAGAGAGGCATCTGCCATTGACGGTGCCACGGAAATCGAGCATTTTTTCAAGATTATGATGCCGGTATGCAAACCGATCATCGCAGTGCTTGCGCTGTGGTCCTTTGTAGGAATGTGGAACAGTTATTTTGACGCTATGATTTATTTGAATGATGCGAAACTGCAGCCATTGCAGCTGGTACTTCGTTCCATCCTTGTACAGAATACACCGCAGCAGGAATGATCGCAGATATCCAGAGTACTGCACAGATGGCAAAGGTAGCGGAACTTCTGAAATATGCTACGATCATTGTATCAAGTTTACCGCTTCTGATCATGTATCCATTCTTCCAGAAATATTTTGACCAGGGCATTATGGTTGGTTCTGTAAAAGGCTGATGACAGGAGGTTGATAATGATGAAAAAAAGAATGAAGGCATTATTGGCAATCGGGCTTTCTGCAATTATAATGGTATGCAGTGCCGGATGTGGAAACGGAAAAGAACACATGAAAGCAGAAACAGATCCGGATACCCCGGTGGAAGATGTGTCCTTTCCTCTGAAAGAAAAAGCAGAGCTGTCTTTTATTACCAGTGCACCTGCAACATCTACACAGGAACCTAATGAAAGAACGATCTTTGAAAGACTGGAAAAGCAGACCAATGTCCACATTGACTGGACCTGTTTTGTATCGGATCAGTTTGATGACAAAAAAAATCTGGCGCTGGCACAGTTCGGAAATCTTCCGGATGGACTTTTTAACGCAGGGATGAGTGATTATGATCTTCTTCGTTATGCCAAACAGGGAATCATTATTCCGGTAGAAAATCTCATTGATAAATACATGCCGAATCTTAAGGCTGTATTTGAAAAATACCCGGAATACAGAACAATGTGTACAGCACCGGACGGACATATTTATTCTTTCCCATGGATCGAGCAGCTTGGTGCGGGGAAAGAAGCCATTCAGGCAATTGGAGATATTCCCTACATTAATAAAAAATGGCTGGATTATCTGAAGCTGGACGTTCCGACTACAACTGAGGAACTGGAACAGGTTCTGGTCGCTTTCCGCGACAATGCAGATAAACTGGAAAAGAAATTCAACATTGAGGGTGGTGTGATCCCGATGTCCTTTATCATCAATAATGGTGATCAGGATCCTGCAATTCTCATCAACGGATTCGGAGAAGGATATGGTGACACCGGTGATCATTTTGCAGTGAAAGATGATGGAACCGTTATTTATACAACTGTACAGGAAGGCTATAAAGAAGGTATTCAGTGGCTCCATCAGTTGGTAGAAGAAAAGCTGGTGGATCCGGAGGCTTTTACCCAGGAATGGTCAACTTATGTTGCAAAAGGTAAGAACCACAGATATGGTCTGTGTTTCACCTGGGATATTGCAAATATTGATAACAATGAAGATTATGTAATGCTCCCGGCGCTGGCCGGTCCGGATGGTCTTGTAAATATCACAAGACAGAATAACAGTGAAACTAGTGGCTTTGACAGAGGACGCTGCGTTCTGACTACAAGCTGTCGAAATACGGCACTGGCAGCAGCATGGATCGATCAGATGTATGCACCGATCCAGTCTCCGCAGAATAACTGGGGTACTTACGGGGAAAAAGATTCATTTAATATCTTTGAGATGTCCGAGAATGCAGAAGGTGGTCAGATGCTGAAACATATGGATCTGGGAGATGCATCTCCGGTAGAGGTTCGTGAAGCACAGTCTGTAAACGGACCGTTGGCAATACTTAACGAGTATTACGATGTATATGTAACAGAGCCGGCAGATGCAAAATGGCGTCTCGACAATATGCACGAAACATATCTTAAGGATATGAACAGTAAATATGTGTATCCGAATGTATTTATGAGTATTGATGATACCAATAAGGTATCTCAGTACGACACAGATATCAAGAAGTATGCGGAACAGAAAAAAGCAGACTGGATCCTGAATGGCGGCATCGATAAAGAATGGGATTCCTATCTGAAAAAGATGGAGCAGTATGGACTGTCTGATTATCTGGCAATCAAACAGAAATATTTTGACCAGTATCAGAAGTCTCTTAGTGAGACAGAGAAATAAAAACAGAAAAAGATACCGGTCAGAAACATAAAAAAGAAAGAGAGAGCAGAGTATGAGTGAAAAACTTGAAAAAGCACGTCTTTATGAAATAGAGGAAGCAAAAAATATCCCGCAGGAAGAGAAACCGGCCTTTCATGTATCTGCACCGGTTGGCTGGATCAATGATCCCAATGGATTTTCTGTTTTTAAAGGAAAGGTACATCTTTTTTACCAGTATCATCCTTACAGCCGTGACTGGGGCCCTATGCACTGGGGCACAGTGTGACGGAGGATATGATCAGATGGGAGCAGCTTCCTGCAGCGCTTGCACCGGATCAGGAATATGATCGAGAGGGATGCTTTTCCGGAAGTGCTATTGAAGCGGATGGAAAACATGCTTTGATCTACACAGGAGTTACAACAGTAAAGCTGCCTGATGGAAAAGAAGAAGTCCGGCAGAATCAGTGCCTTGCCTGGGGTGACGGAAAAGATTATGTAAAGGCAGAGAAAAATCCGATAGTCACCGGGGATATGCTTCCGGAGAAATGCAGCAGAGTTGATTTCCGTGATCCGAAGGTATGGGAAGATAACGGAACATACCATATGCTCGTAGGATGCCGCAGCGAAGAAATTCCTGGACAGGTAGTTCTGTTTTCCAGTAAAGATCTGAAAGAATGGAAATTTGAAACAATTCTTGCGGAGAACTCCACAGGAGAAATCGGTGTTATGTGGGAATGCCCCGATTTCTTTCCGCTTGGGGATAAACATGTGCTGATCTGTTCTCCGCAGCATATGCGGGCAAAAGGGTATGAGTTTCATAATGGACATAATTCCTATATTTTACGGGAGATTATGACAGCGAAAAACATACATTTGAAAAAGACGCACCGGTAAGTCTGGACTACGGACTTGATTTTTATGCGCCGCAGACAACCCTTCTTCCAGATGGAAGAAGAGTGATGATTGCCTGGATGAAATCCTGGGATAGCTGTGTGATCAAGGAAAAGCAGAGATGGCAGGGAATGATGACTCTTCCGAGAGAGCTGGAATATCGTGACGGAAAGATCTGGCAGAAGCCGGTCCGAGAAATTGAGAATTATCGGAAAAACCGTTGCTGTTATGAGAATGTAAAAGTGGGTGAGAGCTTAAGCCTTGAAGGCGTCCGTGGCCGAATGATCGATCTGACTGTGGAACTGCAGAACGCAGATGGCATCATGGATGGAAGCAGGAACTCCGGAAATCCAAATCAGGAAGCATTGGATGTGTACAATGAGTTCCGGATTGAGCTTGCACGCAATGAAGAATATACAACGGTCTTTACCTATGATCGAAAAAGACAGATACTGGAAATCGACAGAACCTGGAGCGGGGTGCAGCGTGATGTTATATGTACAAGAAAGTTCCAGATCACAGATGACAGACAAAATCTGAAGCTGCGTTTTATCCTGGATCGAAGCTCCATAGAGCTTTTTATCAATGATGGAAGCAAAACTGCGACTACCGTGATCCCAACACCAGTGGAAGCAGATGAGATCCTGTTTCACAGTGACGGAAATGCTGTGATCCAGGTTGAGAAATATGATATTGTGTTGTAGAAGCCTCTCAAATATTGACAATTTCTCTATTTTTGTATAACATAGGGGAAGTTGCTTACGCCGATCAGGAGTTATTCGTATCTCCTGATCCGGCATATATTTACAGGAGAGGAACACAGGAATGTTTTATCAGTAAAAATCACAAGAAAAGGAACGAAGCCGCCGGTATGGAGACGTTGTACTGTTGCGGCTGACGTTACATTTGCAAATATGGCAGCCATGCTTGAAAAACTGGTTCAGTATCCGGCAGGCAGCCTATATGAGATTGAATTTTTTCAGAAAAAAGTACAGATCCGTGAGAACGGTGACGGAGAAGCGAAGAATAATTTTACATTATTAAATGCAGGCGAGACAGAGACTGTAGAGCTTATGGATTCCGAGAAATGGTTTACCTTCCGTCAGTATGGTGCGGATAAGGAAGCTCCGGAATACAGAGTTGATATTGAGAAGAAAGACGAGGGAACAGCAGAAGCTCCTTCTATTGTAAAAGAAGTAAAGGGTGAGGATGATCCGTACTGGACAGAGGCACCAGAGCTGGGATGCACTGCAGCAGTTGAAACTGAGGCGGAAACGGCCAAAGCATCTGAAGACATTGCTGCAACAGTAGCGGCAGTAGAGGCAGCAGCCAGAGCTGCAAAAGCAGATGAGGCAGCCACAGGCAGCAGAAGAAATCCTACAGTAAAAGATTTCCTCATGTCCTATCGTAAAGAAGACCTTCTCAGCATTGCAGGTGAGCTTGGACTTCACTGCAAGGGAATGGATCTGGAAGAGATCGCCGCAAAGGTTGCCGCAGAGGTTCTTAAACCGGAGGTTATGAAAGCAAGCTTCCTCGTAGCAGACGATCAGGAGGTACTGGCTTTTGAGGCGGCTATTCAGAGAAAATGCTTCCATGTTGCAGAGGATGAGTGGAATACATTAGAAATGGCTGAACGATATGGCTACCTTGTTTCCTACAGTGATGATTACGCAGAAGTTCCGGCAGAGGTTGTAGCTGTTTACGATCAGATCAATACACCGGAGTTCCAGACACTTCGCAGCCAGGTAAACTGGCTGAAGGATTGCCTTATTATGGTAAGCTATCTGTATGTATCTGCACCGGCAAAGACCGTATATGAGATGTTTAAGCAGAGAAAAGGTTTTGACATCGGATATGACAGCTTCATCGAGCTGTATCATACCATTCCGGAGAAGGCCTGTATCTGTGAGCTTGCGGAGGATCAGCTGATCCTGAAATCCGCACTGGTCAATAACATCTACAAGGATATCGAGAGACGTCAGGGCGGACGGAAATTCTATATTCCGTCTGTAGATGAGATCCTGGATTATTCCGAAAACGGGTATCCGACAAAATCTGCTTCTTACCAGAGACTGGGCAGATTCCTGCTGGATGAGATGAAGGTTTCCGATGCAGTGAAGGATCAGGTACTGTTCTTTATTTACAAAGAATGCTCCATGGATGGCAGAATGTCAGCGATCATGGAAAACCTGAACCAGAAGGGAATCCAGTTTAACGATGAGCAGCTTGAGAAATTTACAAAGCTGATCATGGAGGCAAACAATAACACAAGAATGCTGGAATTCCGCGGTTACACACCGAATGAGATCTCAGGAGCAGTATGGCCGTTTGCCACAGGCAAGCCGCATACTGCAATGCCGAACAGCTTTGTGCCGACAGCAATGCCGATGCAGCCGGCATCTGCAAGAAAAATCTATCCCAACGATCCGTGTCCGTGCGGAAGCGGTAAGAAATATAAGAAGTGCTGCGGAAGAAGATAATTCTGCAGAAAATTTACCGTGGTTCCGGAGCTGAAAGTTCCCATAGATCGTTGCGGAGCGACTGCGCTCATGAGTGAGCAGCGAACGCGGATGATCTGGTCCGATTTATCGTTTGATGCAGTATCTCCGGAAATACCATACAAATTAATATAAGACAGTTCGTTTGTACCATCCTGTCTATAAATAAAACCAGGCTGAAGAAGATGTGAGAATCAGGGCAGACTCGTGGCGGGTCTGCTCCTTTTTACTTTAACTGTATCAAGGCCGGGAATCCCGGCTTTTTTTATTTATGGAAATATCCGGGTGGTGTGACAGATCCAGAAGGAGGAAAAATTTATGTATCAGTTAAAAACAGAAGCAGATTTCGATTCGGCACACTTTTTGTCCGGTTACACCGGCAAATGTTCCAATATCCATGGCCATCGCTGGCATGTGGAGATTGAGATCGAAAGCCGGAAGCTGGAGAAAAACGGCCAGGAGCGAGGGATGCTGGTAGATTTCGGAGATTTGAAAAAGGATCTTCGGGAGCTGGCAGATTCCATGGATCACACGCTGATCTATGAAGAAAATACATTACGTCCGAAAACGCTGGAAGCACTGGATGAGGAAGGCTTTCATCTGGTGAAGGTTCCCTTTCGCCCTACAGCAGAGAATTTTTCAGAGTATTTTTTTCAGGAAAATGGAAGAAAAGGGCTATCCTGTAAAAAGAGCTGTTGTTTACGAAACACCAAATAACTGTGCAGCTTACCGGGAAACGGAAGAAGAAACGGAGGCGGTATGGCTATGAGGACCTATCAGGTTGTAGAGAAATTTGTCAGCATCAACGGAGAGGGCAGACGGGCAGGAGAGCTTGCCGCTTTTATCCGGTTTAAGGGCTGCAATCTTCAGTGTAGCTATTGTGATACCAGCTGGGCAAATGAGCCGGGGTGTGAAAGTGAAAGGCTGACAAAAGAAGAGATTCTTTCCTGGATCCGCGAGGCAGGTGTAAAAAATGTGACACTTACAGGCGGGGAACCACTTTTACGGAAAGGCATGGAGGAGCTGATCGAGGCAATTCTGGAGGATCCATCCCAGCGGGTGGAGATTGAGACCAATGGAAGCGTAGATCTGAAGCCTTATCATATATTAAAAAAACGTCCGTCCTTTACCATGGATTATAAAACACCGGACAGCGGCATGGAAAAAGAGATGCTCCTTTCCAATCTGGAGCTTCTGGGCAGTGAGGATACGCTGAAATTCGTGGTCAGCAGCCGCAGAGATATGGAAAAAGCCCTGGAAATCCTGGAAAAGTACAGGCTGGTCGGAAAAACGGCAGTTTATTTCAGCCCTGTATTTGGCAGGATCCAGCCGGTGGAGATCGTGGATTTCCTTATGGAAAAAAAGCTCAACGATGTAAAGCTTCAGATCCAGCTTCATAAGGTGATCTGGGACCCGCAGAAACGGGGAGTATGACAGGAAAACATATCACAATATAACAAGAAATACCGCAGAAAAGGAGAACGCTATGAAAGCACTTGTACTTGCAAGCGGCGGTGTGGATTCCACCACCTGCCTGGGGCTTGCCGTAAACAAATATGGAAAAGAGAATGTAATTGCATTAACAGTAGCTTACGGACAGAAGCACACAAAAGAAATCGAGGCTGCCAGAAAAACAGCAGAATATTACGGAGTGGAGCATCTTTATCTGGATCTGGAGCCGATTTTCCGGTACAGTGACTGTTCGCTTCTGAAGCATTCAGACAGAGAGATCCCACACGAAAGCTATGCAGAGCAGCTGAGGGAAACCGATGGCTCACCGGTTTCAACCTATGTGCGTTCCGGAACGGATTGTTTCTTTCCTCGGCAGCAAGTATTGCGCTGTCAAAAAACTGCAGTGTGATCTATTACGGAGCACATGCGGATGATGCAGCCGGAAATGCATATCCGGACTGTAGCAGTGCGTTTCACAATGCGATCAACGAGGCAATCTATCAGGGAAGCGGCGGCCAGCTGAAGGTTGAGGCGCCTTTTGTCAGCTGCACAAAGGCAGAGGTCGTAAAAACCGGCCTGGAGCTGAATGTTCCTTATGAACTGACCTGGAGCTGTTACGAAGGCGGCGAAAAGCCCTGCGGTGTGTGTGGAACCTGTATTGACAGAGCAGAGGCATTCCGGCTCAATGGAGTGAAGGACCGGCACTTGACAGATAGATTGGATCATAAATATCCGTTTGACCATAGAAAGGAAAAAATATGAGCAGAGAAAACCTGGAAAAAGAAGGGATCACCCTTCTCGGAAATCAGAAAGTAAAATATCCGGACAATTATGCTCCGGAGGTACTGGAAACATTTTTGAACAAGCACCCGGACAACGATTACTTTGTAAAATTTAACTGCCCGGAATTTACAAGCCTTTGTCCCATTACCGGACAGCCGGATTTCGCGACGATCACGATATCCTACGTACCCGGTGAAAAAATGGTGGAGAGCAAATCTCTGAAGCTGTATCTTTTCAGCTTCCGCAATCACGGAGATTTTCATGAGGATTGCGTGAACATCATTATGAAGGATCTGATCCGTCTTATGGATCCGAAATACATTGAGGTCTGGGGAAAATTTACGCCGAGAGGCGGCATTTCCATTGATCCATACTGCAATTACGGAAAAGCCGGAACCAGATGGGAGGAGATTGCCTGGAAACGCCTTGCAGAGCATGACATGTACCCGGAAAAGATCGATAACCGGTAGAAAAACTAAAAGTCCCTGTTTTCACTGCGAAAAGCATGAAAGCAGGGGCTTTTGTTAGGTGCGCTAGCGGCGCAGGTTTATCTTTATGACAGCCGGATGCATTCCGATTCTGTGCCAAACAGATCAGCGATCACATCGTGCACGGTTTCGATCTTATCTGCCATATAGCCTTTGCTCCGCAGAACAGCAGGCCGTTTTCCACGTCGCCCTTTACGGCGGCGATCAGCTTGTCTGTAATGCAGTAAGGGATCTCGCCGGGGGAACATTTGGCAAGGCAGCGGTGGCAGGGACTGTGCGGGATTTTTTCACCGGCCATGACGTGCTGCATGAAGGGATTCATAATGGCACGTCCCGGCATACCTACCGGACTTTTTACAATGGCAATGTCGTCCTTTGCGGCGTGGATCAGGGATTCTTTCAGCCGGATGTCTGCGTCACATTCTTCTGTTGGGATAAAACGGGTGGCAACCTGAACGCCGTCCACACCAAGATCAAGGACATGCTTTACATCCTCGTGCGTGGCGATGCCGCCGGCAGCTACTACAGGGATTTCCGTGCCGAATTTTGCGGCATAGCTTTTTACAGTCTGGACGATCTTTCGGATCTCATTGTCGTAGGTTTCCGGTGTATAGGAATCCAGCTCTTCCTTGTGGAAGCCTAGATGACCGCCTGCCTGGGGACCTTCGATCACCACAAGGTCTGCAGTGCGCTTGTACTTTCTTTCCCAGTATTTCAGGATAACCTTTGCAGATTTGTCCGTTGAGACGATGGGGGCAATCTTTGTTTTGCTTCCGCTGACAAGAGCAGGGAGCTCTGTAGGAAGTCCTGCACCGGAGATGATCAGGTCAGCGCCGGCATGGACAGCGGCTTTTACATGAGATGCGTACTCCTTCAGTGCAACCATGATGTTGTAGCCGATGATACCGTCAGGAGAAATCCTGCGTGCTTTTTCATCTCGGACAGGATAGCCCGCCGGTTGGCTTCTTCGGTATTCCGGTCGAAATCCTTTTCCCGGTAGCCGATCTGAGCGGTGGAAATGATTCCAATCCCGCCTTCCTTTGCAACGGTGCCTGCCAGACGGCCAAGCTGATACCAACGCCCATTCCACCCTGGATCAGGGGAAATCTCGTAAGTTTATCACCGATTTTAAAATTCTTCATAATGATCAGATCCTCACATTCATTTGCTTTCGTTAAATAATTTTAGTATAAAATAGTTTTATCATCAAAGTATATCATAACAGGGGAATTTGTCAATGTAAATGTCGGTGAATCAGGGAAGTCCTCTGCTTCAATTGCGAATAGCTGTTTGACCAGATTTTGTTAAAATCCACTTTGTTGACAGAACAGAAAATATCAGGCAAATTTACAGTGATATCAGCTTTACAGAAAACTGTAAAGTGAATTAGAGGAAAAGGGAGGAACAGGTATGCGAAAAAAGACGAGTACCATCATGGCCTGGCTGCTTGCGGCGTCCGTGACAGTCACATCTCTGTCAGCGGGAACCGTGACGGCCTATGCACAGGAGGAAATGCCGCTGGCGGAAGCCGGAACCGTGACAGAGAGTGCGGAAGAGTTTGGCGACAGCAGTGACAGCATTGCAGATATTGCGGAAGAGGGCAATATTGAAGCTAAAGAAAAGGGTGAGCTGACAGCATTATGCTGTGTAGTTTCACCTTTTTATGTGTGATGAAATTTTTAAACTGTAAAGCAGTAGACTGTGTCCGGAATCCCTCTGGCAAAATCAGAATTTAAACAGATTCAGACCGATCTCCTGACTGAACTCACGGCCGATCTCTCCGTCGATCACCTGGATCTGGATCTCGGCAGTAGCGCTGATGATGGCACGGTTCAGATGACCGCCGTGTACATGGCCTTCCTCGTCACCGGCTGCGATATGGAGATGAAGATAAACGTCACCGTCTTTGCGGGTAACGGTACCGGTAAGTGATACGATCTCAAACGCTCCCTGGAACTGAATAGAGTGGTATTCCTTTGTCACTGTGTTGTATACGCCTGCAGTGAAATCATTGATGGCGCCAAGGCCTGTGACCTGTGCAAGGCGGATATTCTCTTTTTTTGCAACCTTGCCGATCTCCTCCAGGATCTCTTCCTTCGGATCAAGACGAAGATAGATCGTGTTTCCAAAACGTCTGTATTCCATGATAAAAACCTCCCTTTGTGTGATATTTGCCCTAAACAGCGGCGGATGTTTTATCGCTTGTCAATAAGTATAATACATTTTATTTTTTTTCGGAAGACCTGGGAAAGAGAATGCCGGAGTCTCATGCCTGTGCGAGAGATTTTTTTTGACGTCTGCTCTTAGCATTGGAGGCTGGCGGGGATACGTTTGAGGTTTCGTTAGGTGGATGTGGTTGAGGGACGCCAGAG
>ENA-OQAN01000042-OQAN01000042.1-human-gut-metagenome-genome-assembly--contig:-NODE-42-length-60018-cov-2.370573_pt1 | contig 60018 bp, 85 predicted proteins | sample MGYA00242735_ERZ504527 | MGnify/ENA primary metagenome ERZ504527 (study PRJEB26092, sample SAMD00036230) | human gut metagenome | host: Homo sapiens | study: EMG produced TPA metagenomics assembly of... | reverse complement strand
TTCAGCGACAGCACGCAAGGTTGGATTTCCTTCGCGAATGATATCATTCATATCAATCATATGGCTGGCGCGGATAATTTTGGTTTGAGTCATCCATTTGTTTACCTCTTATTTTCTTTTTTCTTTGATTTTACTTGTTTATAACTATAGCACAAAAGGTTGAAAATTAAACCATCAAGGGTTAAAGTGAGGCTTTTTCTAATCGATAAAAGCCAGTTTTTCCAAGGTTTGTCTCTCTAAAATACGATAGGTTTTAAAGGCCTCTTTTTCGATAATTCCCTGATCGATAAATTGTTTGATAACTCGCTGTACATGACGATAGCTAGTTCCAAAACGGGAAGCTAAAATGGATGGTGATAATTGAAAGATAATTCTCTTCTTCACTTTTCAAAATATGGGTGGCCAGACGCTCTTTGACAGAGTAACTCGCATTTGTTGAAGCAGTAATACCTTGCTTATGCAGTGCCATAGCCAGGTTACGTCCAATTTGGTAGAGAAAAACAGGGTCTTTGAGGAGTTCTTCTTTATTATTTAATGGGAGCTGAACTGCTTGAACCTCTTCTAAAGCAATGACTGATGATCCTGCTGGTTGGTTGGTCATGAGTTCTACATCTCCCAATATCTGAGGCTGATTGAGCGTTTCTAGGATATGTTCTTTACCATTGAAGAGAGAACGAACAATTTTTACCTTTCCTGATAAAATGTAGGTCAGCTCAGTGATAGCTTGCCCTTGGGTACAAATATAATCGTTCTTTTGAAAGGTGACTTTCTGTAATTGGTTGAGGTAGGGGGGTGGAAAGACCTGGTCAAGTTGAGGTCTTATGGTATGATTACGCATACATCTCCTTTTTTAGGACCTAGGTCCTATTTTTTAAAGTCTCCTTAGATTATAATGAAAAAATAACTATTAGACAAGTAAGGAAAGGATGTTCTTATCCCTATATTATGACACGAATTTTAGAAAAAATGAGCCTGCTTGGGCTATCCTTGCTCTTGATTTCGGCCTTTTCGATTTCAACAGCGTTACCACCTATGTTGGACTACTATAGCCCAACCTTTTCTGCCGCGCAAGTGGAGCTTTTAGTATCTGTCCCTTCATTTTCCGTAGTCGCGATGCTCTTACTTAATTCATTTATTGACAAATGGCTAAGTGATAGACAGCTAATTGTGACTGGGCTGCTCTTACTTAGTAGTGCTGGGATTTTTCCTTTTTTTGTACAAGCCTATCCTCTTGTCTTACTGTCACGTATTGCTTTTGGAATGGGGATTGGTCTTATCAATGCTAAGGCGATTGCCATCATCAGTCAACGTTATCAAGGTAAAGAGCGGGTTCAGATGTTAGGTATTCGTGGCTCTATGGAGTTGATTGGTTGGAGCTTCTTGTTCTCTTTTAGTTGACAATTACTGAAAATTCATTGGACCTTTGCCTTTCTTATCTATGGTTTGGTTTTGTTGATTTTGATTATGTATCTCCTTTTGTGCAACGATGGAGACAGGTGGAGAAGAAGCAGATTACAAAAAGGAAACAAGGTCTGAACAAAAAAAGACCTTGGTATGATTCTTGGCATGGCTCTTTTAGCAGGTTTTGTCATCTGTATCAATTCTTCGATTAGTTTGCGCGCACCTCTGTTTCAAGTTGCTGGTAAGACTATTGAAAGTGGTCAATCAGCCTTAGTACTGAGTTTAGAGCAGGGAATTGGAATTGTAGCTGGACTGAGTTTCGCCTCGCTTATAGGACATTTTAAAAATCGTCTTTTGCCAATAGTGATGTTCTTGTTAGCGGTTTGTCTCTTTGGGATGTCAGTGGCTGGTAACTTACCGATTTTGATTTTATCTTCAGTTGGTGTTGGTTTCTTTTATAGTATTATTTTGACAATTATCTTTAACCGACTTTCTGAGTCTATTGCTAGAAATCTGTTGAACAAGGCGACAGCCTATGTCCTCTTAGGGTGTAACCTAGGGTCAGCCATTTCCCCTTATGTTTTGAAATTGTTAGCACTCATATCTCCAAGTTTTAGTTGGATTTTTCTAGCCTATGCAATCGTAAGTTTCCTACTTTTCCTTGGATTCTTTCTGAATGCAAAAATGGCCAAAAAAGTCTAAGCTTCAAAAACTTAATCAGTGAAATCTTGCGATTGACAAAGATTAGTAGATGAGCTAAAATAGAGAGGTCGTAAAGACAAACCAACTCTTTCTTGGTTTTAGGAGAGCCAATCCTAGACTCGGATGGAGCAAAAAAAGGAGAAAAAACATGGCAATCTCAAAAGAGAAAAAAAATGAAATCATTGCTCAATACGCACGTCACGAAGGTGACACTGGTTCAGTAGAGGTTCAAGTTGCTGTCCTTACTTGGGAAATCAACCACCTTAACGAACACATTAAACAACACAAAAAAGACCACGCTACTTACCGTGGTTTGATGAAAAAAATCGGTCACCGTCGTAACTTGTTGGCATACCTTCGCCGCACAGACGTTAACCGTTACCGTGAGTTGATCAGCTCACTCGGACTTCGTCGTTAATTCAAGATACAAGTGCCTAGGCCTTGTTCAATTGAATACACGAAAATGGAACTGCTCTATGATGGGGCAGTTTTTTTATTCATTAGGATTTTATCCCGAGTTCAAAACAGCTCTCTAGATGTAGAGGGATGTTTTTCTGTGTTCCTCTAAAAATTTCTGACGTTGATTAATCTATAGAATAAAAAAACTCCAAAATTAATTCTGGGAGTTTTTTAACTTAAAATCTTTTTGATAACTGTTTGAAATTGAGGGAGTTGATGAATAGCAGTTCCGACAAGGATACCTAACATATTTAAGGTGATATCTCCCAAATCAAAGACTCCTAAATGTCCGAAGTATTGAATGGATTCGACGGAGAAAAGGGTAAGGAGACAGAGTAGGAGATTACTCAATCGTGAAGAAAAGAGGAGTCCCAGAGGGATGAACATTAACAGGTTCATGATGGGAACGAAGTGGCTGCCCCAGTATAATTCCCGAGCGAAGGAAAGGGGATTAAGTGAGAGACCTTGGGTACCAATGTTTTTCAAGAAAAGTAGGTAGAAGAGAGCAAGAAAGTAAATGAAGTAGAGTAGGAGTAGTGTCTGTTTTTTTAGCTTTCTAGTAAGAAGGAGTTTCAAAAAAGCGTAGACAAAGTAACTCAGTAGGACAATAATGACTAGGTTGAGTAAGACTTGAAAGTAGGAGCATATGGGCGATGTAATGAACGTACTGTTCGAGATGTCCCCTATAAAACCAATAAGACAAGGCCAGTGAGAGGATTCCTAGTAAGATGTTACTCAATGTTTTTAATGTTTTTGCCACTTTGCTCCTCCATTTGCATATGATGAGTACACATTATATCAAAAAAACGTTTAAAGAAAGTTAAGAAACTGTAACGAAGTTGATAGAAATAAAAGGATAAGGAGAATCAAAGACTAAAAAAGGACTTTGAAACAGCAACTCTACTTTTGACTAACAATTTAATGATTTTTGTAAACAGGCTATGAAAGCTTATAAAATAATTAAATTTTAAAAATTAGGAGTCAGCATCTTGTTTCAGGATTATTAAAATGTTATTATATAGTAGTGAATTTTTAACATAAAAAGGAGTTCGTCTTATGAATAAAAAGGTTTTGGCGACAGCTGGAATTGCAGCACTTGCAGTTTCTGCTACAGTTGCTAAAGCTGATGAGGTAACGACAAACGATCAAGCCTCAACAACAGCATCAGTATCATCGACAGCTACACAAGCTGTCCCAACTCAAGCCCAAGTCGAAGCGGCTAGAGAACAAGCCAGCGCTGCAAATCAAGCAGTATCGCAACAAGAGTCAGTTGTTGCTAATCATGAAGCAGCTGCAAACCAGGCTCAAGCAAACCTAGCGACAGCAGATGCTAACTTGCAAAAGGCACAAACAGCAGCCGATGAAGCAAGTCCAGAAACTATTGCTGCCGCTCAAGGTCAAGTAACTACTGCTGAAAATGCAGCTAAGGAAGCTAAGTCAGCAGTTGAAACAGCTCAATCAGCAGAAAAAACTGCCAAAGATGCAGCAGACAAACAGCAATCTGTCGTTAATACAGATCAAGCTAATGTCAATGCTAAAGCTAGTGAAGTTGCTAATGCTCAAAAATCAGTAGATGCTGCTAAAGCAGCTCTTAATGGTTCTAGTGCTTCTGAGGCAGCTTCTAACCAAGCTAAAGCACAATCAGTTTTTGACGCTGCAACAGTAGCTGAGAAAAAAGCTCAAGAAGAATTGGCAGCCGCTCAGGCAGCTGATAAAGAAAAAGCTACTGCTATTTCAGCTAAAGAAGGGCAATTGACTGCAGATCAAAATGCAGCAAACCAAGCTAAAGCAGCTTATGAGACTGCTCAAACAGTAGCTAATGAAAAAGCAGCTGCCCTTGCAGCCGCTGAAGCAGCTAAGAAAAAAGCAGAATCTTCAACAACTTCAACAGCTAATGTTCGTCAAAAATTCTCAGTGTCACAAGAGTATGTCAATGCTCTTAAGATTCATGAGTCTAAAACAGCGACAGCAGCAGAAATAGCTCAAGCTGAACAAGTCTTGAAGAACGTCAATAAACGTGATCGTGGTAACAATAGTTATCAAGATAATGAAGCGGATAAAAATGTTAAAATTAGTGATTTGAATAACCTTAGTGAAGCTCAAATTACAGATTTGTCATTGTATGCTTCAAGTTTGATTAACCAAATTCGTACAGCCTTTGGTACAACTCAAACATCTGTTTCAAAAGGTAGTGTTCTTGCGGCTGACCGTGTTTCAGACGGTTATGTAGCAGATAACTGGGGTTGGGAAGCTATTACCCATAAACGACATGATAGTGCCGCCCTTGACCGTGCTGGTAAGTCATTTAATAGTGTAAGTATTGGTGAAAACCTTAATACATGGCAAGGTTTGACAGGACCATTTACTCTTAACGACATTAAGAAATATGTCTATGAAGCTATGCTTGACTTCATGTTTAACGGTAATGAGTGGAACCATGCTCGTTCTATCTCTGGACTTACAGCAGATGGTGGTGAGTCTTACATTGGAACAGACATCAGTGTTGTTGCCGGTGCCTTTAACGTTCACGTAAACAATGTCAATAAAAATTCTATCGCTTCTGATAGTAGCTTTGACACAACTAAGATTGCTAACCCATATGAAGGTAACCAATCTCAATCATCTTCAAATGCAAATCTTGCTGCTGCAAAAGCAGCTTATGAAGCTGCTAAGCAAGCTAACGCTCAAGCTCAAAGTGACTTGGCTAGCAAGAAAGCGGCTTCTGAGTCAGCAACTCTTAAGCTTAAGAATACTCAGTCAGAACTTGCAGCTCTTAAAGCGACTGCAAGCAAGTTGGCAGCTGCTCAGAATAACCTTTCTGAAAAACAAGCAGCCCTTGCAACTGCTAAATCAGAATTGGAAAAAGCTAACGCTGCAGTTGAAAACCTTAATGCTAACGCACAAGAAAAAGCAGCAGCCCTTAGCAAAGCTCAAGCAACTCTTGATGAAAAACAAGCAGAGCTTAAAACAGCTAAAGATAAACTTGCGACAAGTTCTGCAACCTTGCAACGTTTGACAAATGCCTACAACGCTGCTAAGCAAGATACTGCTAAGAAACAAGTAGCATTGACACAAGCTAACCAAGCCTTGACTGATGCTAAGAACCGTGTAGCAGCCCTTACAAATGCTTCAGGTAACCTAGCTAAGGCTAAAGCAGAACGTGCAACAGCCTTTGCCAAATTTACTGCGGCGAAAGCAGCTCTTTCAACTGAACGTGCGAAACTTGTTGAATTGTCAGCTAAGCGTGATAAATTAACGAGCGAATACACGACTGTTCAAACAGCCTTCGATAACTACATGAAAGCTAAGGCAGACAAAGAGCTTCAAACACAATTGGCTAAAGAGTATGCTAACATTACATCTAAAGGTCTTACACCAGTACCTGTTTACGATGTAGATGGTAAAGTTATTGCTTTCACAACACAAGAACAAGCAGCTCAAACTGTAGCTCAGGTTCCTGTAAATTATGGTCAAACAAAAGCTGAGAAACAAGCTCCTGTACAAGAAGCAGACAGCTTGCCAGAAACAGGTGAGTCAACTACAGCAGGATTCAGTCTTGTAGGTCTCTTCATGACACTATTGGCCTTCCTTGGTTTCGTTGACAGACGTACACGTCGTAACTAATCATAATAAAAAACGGCAACTGCCGTTTTTTTTATATGCCTGAGAATCTAAAAAAGTTAAGGTCGAAACCTTAACTTTTTCGTATTTAACCCAAGAAACGTTTAAGGAATTCCTTAGTACGTTCTTCTTTAGGATTTTCAAAGATTTGTTCTGGGCTACCTTGTTCAGCGATTACCCCTTTATCCATGAAGATGACACGGTCTGAAACATCACGTGCGAACTCCATTTCATGGGTAACGATAATCATGGTCAAACCAGTTTCGGATAGCTCCTGCATAGTCTTGAGTACTTCCCCTACCATTTCTGGGTCAAGGCTGAAGTTGGTTCGTCAAAGAGGATGGCTTCTGGATCAACAGAGAGGGCACGAGCGATTGCTACACGTTGTTTTTGTCCCCCTGAAAGTTGTTTTGGTTTAGCTTTCCAGTATTGTTCCCCCATACCAACTTTCTCCAAGTTAGCTTTGGCGATGCTTTCAGCTTCTTTACGGTCACGTTTGAGAACAGTTGTTTGAGCTACGATAGCATTTTCCAAGACATTAAGGTTTTCAAAGAGGTTGAAGGATTGGAAAACCATACCGAGTCTTTCACGATAGGTAGTGAGGTCGTAACCTTTTTCAAGGACGTTGTCCCCATGATAGAGGATTTCACCACCTGAAGGGGACTCGAGTAGGTTAATAGAGCGAAGGAAGGTTGATTTCCCTGAACCTGAAGAGCCAATAATTGAGATAACCTCACCTTTTTTGACGCTGAGGGAGATATCTTTGAGGACTTCATTTTTTCCGTATGATTTTTTGAGGTTTTTAATTTCTAAAATCGTCTCAGTCATTAGTGAACCCCTCCTTGTGTGTAAGTATCTTGATCCAAACGGCGTTCTACATAACGCAAGATGCGTGTCACTGTGAAGGTGAGGACAAAGTAGATTGCTGCGATAACAAAGAATGTTTGGAAGTATTGATAAGTTTGGCTTGCAACAGTGTTACCTGCGAAGTAAAGTTCCACAACAGAGATAACGTTCAAAACAGAGGTATCCTTGATATTGATAACGAACTCATTACCAGTAGCTGGCAAGATGTTACGGATAACCTGTGGAAGAACAATCTTACGCATGGTTTGACCGTGGGTAAATCCAAGAGCAGTTGCAGCTTCAAATTGTCCTTTATCTACGGCGAAGATACCACCACGAACGATTTCACTCATGTAGGCTCCGGTGTTGATAGAAACGATGAAGACAGCTGCTAGGGTACGGTCAATATTGATACCAAAGGCCTGGGCAGTACCGTAGTAGATAACCATAGATTGTACAATCATTGGCGTACCACGGAAAACTTCGATATAGACATTAAGCACCCAACCGAAGAGTTTTTGGAGCAAGGCTACAAATTTATTAGTAGCCTTAGGAGCTGTGCGGTAAACACCAATCATAAGACCGATGAAAGTACCCACAACTGTACCGATAATTGAGATAAGAAGGGTAATTCCTGTACCACGTAAGAATTGTGGCCAGTTCTTAGCGATGATATTGCTCATCTGACTAAAGAAGTTTCCTTTTTTAGCCTCATCAGTCTTATCTGCAGGTTGGATGTCAATGATGTGATCCATCAGTTTAACACGTTCCTCTTGGCTGATTCCAGCAAGGACCTTATTGACTTGTTCCATTTGCTGGCTGTCTCCTTTGCGAAGACCGACGGCCAAGGAGACGTCATCGTCTGAAACCTGGAAACCACCATCTTTAAGCGTAATCATCTTATATTTTGAGCTAGCTTCTTCGGCAGTTTTTGCTTCAGGACGCTCTGAAACATAACCATCGATGATACCTGATGCAAGGGCTTGGCGCATAGCCCCAAAGTCTCCCATAGCCGTTTGTTTGCTGACACCTGGGATTTGGTCAATCAAATTATAGAGATAAACCCCTTGTTGAGCTGTGATTTTAGCATCCTTGAAGTCTTTGAGACTCTTAGCGTTGGCATAATCACCGTCTGAGCTGACAACCATGACAGGTTCGCTTCGGTAGTAGCTGTCTGAAAAGTCGATTTCTTGACGACGTTCAGCTGTTGGGCTCATACCTGCGATGATCATATCGATTTTGCCGGAAGTGAGGGCAGGAATCAAACCTGTCCAAGCTGTTTTGACTACCAAGGGTTTCTTGCCTTGAGCTTCAGCGATTTTTTTAGCGATTTGCACGTCATAACCGTTGGCATACTGTTTGGTACCTTCGATTGGAACGGCTCCGTTTGAGTTATCGTCCTGCGTCCAGTTGAAAGGTGCATAGGCAGCCTCCATACCGACACGGAGATACTCGTCTGCTTGAGCGCTTGATACCCCACCAAAAACGAGGAGGAGCGCTGCAAAGCAGGCTACAATAATTTTTTTCATTGAAACAATGTCTCCTATAAAAATGTCATACCTTACCATTTTACAGGAAATTAGGATTAATGACAATAAGTTGGGATTAGAAAAACAATCTCTATACCAAGATTGTCTTCAAATACAAGTTGTAATTTGATATAATGGGAAGGACGATTTGGAGCCTTAATCATTTTGGTGTGATGAGGCTAGCATTTTAAAACGGAGATAATTATGCAAACGGCACAATTTATTATTGAATTACTAAAAGCAGTCTTTCTTGGGATTGTCGAAGGTATCACTGAGTGGCTACCGATTTCATCTACAGGTCACTTGATTTTGGTGAATGAATTCTTGAACTTGAGACAAAGTAAAGATTTCATCGATATGTTTAATATCGTTATCCAACTTGGTGCTATTCTTGCGGTTATGGTCATTTACTTTAAACGTTTGAATCCCTTCCAACCTGGTAAGACAGCACGTGAAGTGCAATTGACTTGGCAACTTTGGCTCAAGGTGGTCATTGCCTGTATTCCTTCAGCCTTCTTTGGTCTTCTTTTAGATGACTGGATGGAGGCCCATCTCAGTAATTTCTTTGTAGTAGCTATCATGTTGGTAGTCTACGGGATTGCCTTTATTTGGATTGAGGACCGCAATGACGTGTAGAACCTAAGGTAACGGATTTGGCACGTATGTCTTACAAGACAGCTTTCTATATTGGTCTTTTCCAAGTCTTGAGTATCATTCCAGGGACAAGCCGTTCAGGTGCTACTATTCTTGGGGGTATCATCGTTGGTACTAGTCGTAGCGTAGCTGCTGACTTTACCTTCTTCCTTGGTATTCCAACCATGTTTGGTTATAGTGGCCTTAAGGCGGTTAAGTATTTCATTGACGGGAATACCTTGACAGGTGGACAAGTGGCTATTCTCTTGGTAGCTAGTGTGACAGCCTTTGTTGTCAGCTTGTTCGTGATTCGCTTCTTGATGAATTACATTAAGAAACATGATTTCACAGTTTTCGGAAAATACCGTATCGTGCTTGGTATTATTGTGCTTCTTTATGGAGCTGTCAAACTTATTTTCGGATAATTACGTTCAAGTAAACTGAAAAAGGACTTCAATTGAAGTCCTTTTTTATCTGGTTTAGAGATTATTTGTGGAGAAGTTTTCCAAAGATAAGGTAAGCTAGCAACCATAGGACCAGTCCGCAAGTCAAGAAGCTAGCTAGGATTTTCAAGAAGTCCACGATATTATGCAAGGGATACCATCCGGACAAACAGAGAATTGGAAGGATGGTAACACACATGATTGAGAAGTGGAGAAGAGATTGCTGTTTGAGCGATAAACGGTTATCGTCGTAAATGGGTGCAGTTGCTAGTATGATGCGACGATTAGCCCTGTAAGAAAGGTAGATTTGTTTACTTGATATGGTTGCCCCGATAAGTAGAGAAAGAGCGTCAATAACTCGTTATTCCTCCAGCAATGCTAGCTCGTAGCCACCCTTTTTTATAGGCAGTCATGGTCATCACCTCCATGTATATCTTCACTTTTATTATACTCCAATCTAGGATAGATGACAGGTATAAATGGGGAAATACAAGGTTTTGTTAGTATTAAGAAGTTTTTAGAAATCCTTTCCAAAATAAGACTCAAACTTGCTCAGAAATTGCTATCTCTTGGCTTTTCTAGTATAATGAAATAACTACTCGTGCGAGGTTTTTACATATGGAAATGAAACAAATAAGCGAGACAACTCTAAAAATCATGATTACCATGGAAGATCTTGAAGAACATGGTATGGAATTGAAGGATTTCTTGATTCCCCAGGAAAAAACAGAGGAATTTTTCTATACTGTCATGGATGAGTTGGACTTGCTGATAACTTTAAAAATAGTGGGATGCTGAGCTTCCGTGTCACGCCACGCAAGGATCGTGTGGATGTCTTTGTGACTAAATCAGATCTTAAGGAAGACCTTGATTTCAACGATTTGTCATATATGGATGACTACTCAGGGCTTTCTCCAGAAGAGTTCCTCAAGGCTCTTGAGGGTAACTTTATGGACAAGGGTGACATCGAAGCACACCATAAGCTCGAAGAGCTTGAAAAGACCTTGGAAGAGGTTGATAAGGCTATGACAGAGCCTACCAAGGAAGTGCCCGAAGAAAATATTCGTGAAGACTATACCCACTATGTCTTGGCCTTCTCTGACTTTGATCAAGTGGTGACCTTTACACAAGGCTTGAAGGATGTGCCTGTTGAAGGTTCTGAGCTTTATAAACTTGGGGATGTCTACTATATGACAGTCCTTCTTTACTTGGCTGATGAGCCTGATTATTACGCGAACAATATGTATGCGCGTTTTCTTGAATATGCGAATGTGGCAGACCGAACACGTGCCTACCTACAAGAGCATGCAACAATCTTGATGGAAGAGGACGCCTTACCGGTACTACAAGCAACGAAATGGAGCTAAGACATGCCTTGGACCATTAACTATATATTCGTTTTGATTGGGACCTTTTTGATTGCCATTGTGGCGACTCCTTTGGTACGCTCTTTGGCCTTACGTGTCGGAGCTGTTGACAATCCCAATGCAAGACGTATCAATAAAAAGCCAATGCCTAGTGCTGGTGGTCTAGCTATTTTGTTGGCCTTTGTACTAGCGACCTTGGTCTTTATGCCTATGATTATCCATAAGGATATTTGGCATGTTTCTTACATCAGGTACATCTTGCCGGTTGTTGTGGGGGGATCTGTCGTAGCTCTGACGGGCTTCGTTGATGATATCTTGGAATTAAAGCCTCTACCTAAGATGCTTGGTATTGTTATTGGAGCTGTTATCGTTTGGGCTTTTACAGACTTCCGATTTGATAGCTTTAAGATTCCATTTGGTGGTCCCATGATTCATTTTGGGCCAGTATTGACCTTGATTTTAACGGTGTTATGGATTGCGGCCATCACCAATGCCATTAATCTGATTGATGGTTTAGATGGCTTGGTTGGAGGAGTTTCTATCATTTCCCTTATGACTATGGGGGTGATTTCTTATTTCTTCCTCTATGATACTGATATTTTCTTGACCATGACCATCTTTGTCTTGGTGGCTGCCATTATGGGCTTCTTCCCTTACAATTATCATCCAGCAATTATCTATCTAGGTGATACAGGGGCGCTCTTTATTGGCTTTATGATAGGTGTTTTGTCATTACAAGGGTTGAAAAATGCAAACTGCAGTGGCTATTTTGTCACCTGTTATTATCCTTGGAGTGCCTATTGTTGACACAGTGGTAGCTATTGTCCGCCGTAAATTGTCAGGGCGCCCAGCATGGAGGCTGACAAGATGCACTTGCATCATCGCCTTCTAGCTATGGGCTTCACTCATCGAGGAGCGGTTCTGGTGGTTTATGCCATCGCTATCCTCTTTTCATTGATTGCCCTCCTGTTAAACGTTTCTAGCCGTCTCGGTGGTATTCTCTTGCTCTTGAGTTTGATTTTGGGAATGGAAATTCTGATTGAAGGGCTTGAGATTTGGGGCGTTGGTCGAACACCACTCTTCAACCTTCTGAAATTTATCGGGAATAGTGATTATCGCCAAGCAACCATGTTAAAATGGAAGCAAGGGCGAAAAAATTAAACATTTGAAAAGCCAAGTAATGGCTTTTTTGTTATAATGACTCTAATTAAGGAAAATGGAAGTTCTCTTTTTATTTTCCAGAAAATAGCAAGACTATTTTCGAAAAAATAATGCAATTTAGCGAGCAAGTGCTCGCTGTATATATGAAAAAGGAGTATACAATGTCTGTACTTGAAATCAAAAATCTTCATGTTTCTGTTGAAGATAAAGAAATCTTGAAGGGTCTTAATTTGACTCTTAAAACTGGTGAGATTGCTGCTATCATGGTCCTAACGGAACTGGTAAATCTACCCTCTCAGCTGCTATTATGGGTAACCCAAACTATGAAATCACAGAAGGGACATCCTTTTTGATGGTGAAAGCATCCTTGACTTGGAAGTTGACGAACGTGCACGCCTAGGTCTTTTCCTTGCTATGCAATACCCAGCTGAAATCCCAGGGATCACAAATGCTGAGTTCATCCGTGCAGCTATGAACGCTGGTAAAGAAGATGACGAAAAGATTTCTGTTCTTGATTTCATCACTAAATTGGATGAAAAGATGGAATTGCTTGGTATGCGTGAAGAAATGGCTGAGCGTTACCTTAACGAAGGTTTCTCAGGTGGTGAGAAAAAACGTAACGAAATTCTTCAATTGCTCATGTTGGAACCTAAGTTTGCTCTTCTCGATGAGATTGACTCAGTCTTGATATCGATGCCCTTAAAGTGGTTTCAAAAGGGGTTAACGCTATGCGTGGCGAAGGCTTCGGTGCTATGATTATCACTCACTACCAACGTCTCTTGAACTATATCACTCCAGATGTCGTACACGTAATGATGGAAGGTAAAGTGGTTCTTTCAGGCGGTCCTGAATTGGCTGCTCGTCTTGAGCAAGAAGGTTATGCGAAAATCGCTGAAGAGCTCGGTTACGAGTACCACGAAGAAGCGTAAGTCTGTTACTCGAAATAACTAGAAAAGGAGTAACCTATGTCAAAAGAATCTATTATCGCTTTTTCACAAGCAAAAGCAGAGCTACTTTGGTTGCAAGACCTTCGTCAAGCAGCCTTTGATAAGCTTGAAAGTTTGGCTCTTCCAAAAATTGAGTGTGTTAAATTCCACCGTTGGAATCTCGGTGATGGAACGATTACTGAAAATGAACCATCAGCAAATGTGCCTGATTTTACAGCGCTTGGAAACAACCCTAAATTGGTCCAAGTAGGAACAAATACTGTACTTGAACAATTGCCAGCTGACTTGATTAGTCAAGGTGTGGTCTTCACAGACCTTACGACTGCTCTTGAGGAAATCCCAGAAGTCGTTGAAGCCTTCTTTGGTAAGGCTGTAGCCTATGACGAGGACAAATTGGCAGCTTATAACTATGCCTATTTCAATAGTGCAGCAGTCCTTTATGTACCAGATAATGTTGAAATTGACTTGCCAGTTGAAAGCTATTTTTACCAAGATGGAACTTCAAATGTTCCATTTAACAAACACGTTTTGATCGTAGCTGGTAAAAACAGTAAATTGACTTACCTTGAGCGTTTTGAAACGCTAGGTGAAGCGACTGAAAAGCTAGTGCCAACATTTCGGTTGAAGTCATTGCTCAAGATGGTGCACAAGTTAAGTTTGCGGCTATTGACCGTTTGGGTGAAAACGTCACAACTTATATTAGTCGTCGTGGTCGTATCGGTCGTGATGCCAGCATTGACTGGGCTCTCGGGATCATGAACGAAGGCAATGTTATTGCTGACTTTGATAGTGACTTGATTGGCAATGGAAGTCATGCCAACCTCAAAGTTATTGGTCTTTCATCAGGCGTCAGGTTCAAGGAATTGATACTCGTGTGACTAACTACGGTAACAACTCTGTGGGACATATCCTACAACATGGTGTTATTTTGGAACGTGGTACTTTGACTTTCAATGGTATTGGTCACATTGTCAAAGGTGCTAAGGGTGCTGATGCACAACAAGAAAGCCGTGTGCTTATGCTTTCTGACAAGCACGTTCAGACGCTAACCCAATTCTCTTGATTGACGAAAATGAAGTTACAGCAGGGCATGCTGCTTCAATCGGTCAGGTAGATCCAGAGGATATGTATTACCTCATGAGTCGTGGACTTGATCAAGACACTGCAGAACGTTTGGTTATTCGCGGTTTCTTAGGAGCAGTTATTACTGAAATCCCAGTTAAAGAAGTGCGCGATGAAATGATTTCTGTAACTGATACAAAACTAAACAAACGTTAGGAACTATCGACGCAGATAGTCTAACCTATGATATATCTAGATAGGGAGATAAGATGTCAGCTTTAGATGCCTATAAGATTCGACAAAATTTTGCCATTTTAGATCAGGTAGTTAATGATGAACCTTTGGTATACTTGGATAATGCAGCAACGACTCAGAAGCCTCAAGTAGTTTTGGACACTCTCATGGCCTACTATCATGAGGATAATGCCAATGTTCACCGTGGTGTGCACACTTTGGCTGAGCGTGCAACAGCTGCTTACGAAGCTAGTCGTGAAAAGCTTCGTAAGTTTATCAATGCTGAATCAACCAAAGAGGTCCTCTTTACACGTGGAACGACAACTGGTCTTAACTGGGTTGGTCGTTTTGCAGAGCAGGTTCTTGAGCCAGGAGATGAGGTGGTTATTTCAATTATGGAACACCACTCAAATATCATTCCTTGGCAGGAAGCTTGTAAGAAGACAGGGGCTAAACTTGTTTACGCTACTTGAAAGATGGCCAATTGGATATGGAAGATTTGGCCAACAAGATTACTGAAAAGACAAAATTTGTCAGTCTAGCTCAGGTCTCTAACGTTTTAGGCTGCATCAATCCTGTCAAAGAAATTGCCAAGCTTGCCCACCAAGTTGGTGCCTATATGGTGGTGGACGGTGCCCAATCGGCGCCTCACATGGCTACTGATGTTCAGGATTTGGATTGTGATTTCTTCACCCTTTCTGGACATAAGATGTTAGGTCCAACAGGGATTGGGGTTCTTTACGGCAAGGAAGAGATTCTTAACCAGATGAATCCTATTGAATTTGGTGGTGAAATGATTGATTTCGTTTATGAACAGGAAGCCACTTGGAAGGAATTGCCCTGGAAATTTGAGGCTGGTACACCTAACATTGCGGGGGCTATTGCTCTTGGAGCTGCTGTGGACTACCTCTCTGCTTTAGGCATGGAAAATATTCATGCTTACGAGCAAGATTGGTAGACTATGTTTTGCCTAAGCTTCAGGCGATTGATGGTCTGACAGTCTACGGTCCAGAAGATCCTAGCCAGCATGCAGGTGTTATTGCCTTTAATATTGATGGGCTTCACCCTCATGATGTGGCGACAGCTCTTGATTATGAAGGAGTGGCAGTGCGTGCGGGTCACCACTGTGCTCAGCCTTTAATTAATCATTTAGGAATCTCATCAGCTGCCCGAGCAAGTTTCTATATTTACAATACTAAAGAGGATTGCGACAAGCTTGTGGAGGCAATTCTTGCGACGAAGGAGTTTTTCAATGGCACTCTCTAGACTAGATAGTTTATATATGGCTGTTGTGGCCGATCACTCTAAGAGCCCTCACCATCATGGTGTCCTACCAGATGTGGAGCAACTTCAACTGAATAATCCGACTTGTGGAGATGTTATCAATCTGTCAGTTAAATTTGATGGTGACGTGATTGAAGACATTGCCTTTGCTGGTGATGGTTGTACTATTTCTACAGCTTCATCAAGTATGATGACGGATGCAGTTATTGGAAAAACCAAGGCAGAGGCTTTGGAACTAGCGGAGATTTTCTCTCTTATGATTCAAGGAAAACATGACATCGCTACAGGTAAATTAGGTGAAGCTAAGCTTTTGGCGGGGGTTTCTAAATTTCCACAACGTATCAAATGTGCAACACTCTCTTGGAATGCGCTCAAAAAAGCCATAGAGAGAAGCGAGCTTTAGGAAGTCAAGGAGCAGTTAGTCTCCTTGCCCAAGTAAAAAGGAAAACGAATCAAACCTTTAATAAAGGAAAATACTATGACTGAAACAAATGAAAAAGTAGAACCAAAACCCATTGATCTTGGGGAATATAAATACGGTTTCCATGATGATGTGACACCAGTCTTTTCAACAGGAAAAGGAATCAGTGAAGATGTGGTCCGTGCCATGTCTGCTGAAAAAGGGGAGCCTGAGTGGATGCTTGAATTCCGCTTGAAATCACTAGAAACCTTTAAGAAAATGCCTATGCAAGAGTGGGGGCCAGATCTTTCGGAAATCGACTTCGATGACTTGACATATTTCCAAAAAGCGTCAGACCGACCTGCTCGTGACTGGGAAGATGTACCTGAAAAAATCAAGGAAACCTTTGAACGTATTGGTATCCCCGAAGCTGAACGTGCTTACCTGGCAGGGGCTTCAGCTCAGTATGAATCAGAAGTGGTTTACCACAACATGAAAGAAGAGTATGACAAGTTGGGTATTATCTTTACAGATACGGACTCAGCTCTTAAAGAGTACCCAGAACTCTTCAAGAAGTACTTCTCAAAACTGGTTCCACCAACAGACAATAAATTTGCGGCCCTTAACTCTGCCTTCTGGTCAGGCGGTACCTTTATTTATGTGCCGAAAGGTGTTAAGGTAGATATCCCGCTTCAAACCTACTTCCGTATTAACAATGAAGCAACTGCCCAGTTTGAACGTACCCTTATCATCGTTGATGAAGGTGCCAGCGTTCACTATGTTGAAGGATGTACAGCGCCAACTTACACAACTGCCAGCCTTCATGCGGCTATCGTTGAAATCTTTGCACTTGATGGTGCCTACATGCGCTACTCAACTATCCAAAACTGGTCAGATAGCGTCTACAACTTGGTAACTAACGTGCTACGGCTAAGAAAAACGCAACTGTTGAGTGGATTGATGGTAACCTGGGTGCTGAAGTAACCATGAAGTACCTTCTGTTTACCTTGATGGCGAAGGTGCACGTGGTACTATGCTTTCAATTGCCTTTGCCAATGCTGGTCAACACCAAGATACAGGGGCTAAGATGATTCACAATGCACCGCATACATCATCATCTATTGTTTCTAAATCAATCGCTCGTAATGGTGGTAAGGTTGACTATCGTGGACAAGTAACCTTCAACAAGGATTCTAAGAAATCGGTATCTCACATCGAATGTGATACCATCTTGATGGATGACTTGTCTAAATCAGACACTATCCCATTCAACGAAATCCACAATTCACAAGTTGCGCTTGAACATGAAGCTAAAGTTTCTAAGATTTCTGAAGAACAGCTCTACTACCTCATGAGCCGCGGACTTTCAGAACAAGAAGCAACAGAGATGATTGTCATGGGATTTGTGGAACCATTTACCAAAGAACTTCCAATGGAATATGCTGTTGAACTTAACCGCTTAATTAGTTATGAAATGGAAGGATCAGTTGGGTAAGAACTCTGATAATCTAAAGGGACCGGATGGTCCTTTTTGTTTTGGTTGAAAAATGAGGAAATGAGCTCTAGCTTAATGTTAGTGAAGCGCAATTGCAATGTTTGGAAAGCGTTTACAACTGATATTTAAAAAGATATAATAGATTTGAACAGCAAGTAATGGAGGTGACTAATATGGGAGTATATAACAGTGACTGGCTACTCAATCAGATTCGAGGGACAGCTAATGTCGTCAGCAAGGCTTTTAAATTTGAGACTCTGGATATTGATTTAGGTCAGGTGGAAGATGAGCAAGGGCACACTGTTGATGGAAATGACTACATTGATGATTTGTTAATTCACGAAAAGTATGATCAGGCGACAGCTTCATTCATAGTCAACTCAAACGTTTGACGACTAATGACTATAATCTCCTTGTCAGCATCTATATTGAGTATTTGGAGAATTTGCCGCCATTAATAAAAGAAAAACATCAGCTTGATAATCGCCAAATAATGGACTGGAAAGCTAAACTGTCCGAGTTTCATGGTAATTTGCTAGAGAGAGTGGGAGAGGAAACGCCAACGTTTACGACTTTTCCACCCTCTTTTTTGTGTTATAATAGAGACACTATGGATAAATTAATTAAAACAATTTCAGAATCAGGTTCTTTCCGTGCTTATGTTCTTGATAGCACTGAAACAGTTAGAACCGCACAAGAAAAACACAATACATTATCATCATCAACAGTTGCTTTGGGGCGTACTCTTATTGCCAATCAAATCTTGGCTGCTAACCAAAAGGGTGAAAGCAAAATTACAGTTAAGGTTATCGGAAACAGCTCTTTTGGTCATATCATCTCTGTAGCTGATACCAAAGGACATGTTAAGGGCTACATCCAAAATCCAGGTGTGGACATCAAGAAAACAGCGACTGGTGAAGTTTTGGTGGGTCCTTTCATGGGTCAAGGGCAGTTTGTCTCAATCATCGATTATGGAACTGGTAATCCTTACACGTCATCAACACCACTTATTTCTGGTGAAATCGGTGAAGACTTTGCCTACTATTTGACAGAATCTGAGCAAACACCATCTGCTGTTGGTCTTAATGTACTTCTTGACGAAGAGGATAAGGTTAAGGTTGCTGGTGGTTTCATGCTTCAGGTTTTACCAGGAGCTAGCGAAGAAGAAATCGCTCGTTACGAAAAACGCATCCAAGAGATGCCAGCCATTTCAACGCTTTTGGAGTCTGATGACCATATCGAAGCTCTCTTGAATGCCATTTATGGGGATGAACCTTTCAAACGTTTGTCTGAAGAGGAGCTTAGCTTTGAGTGTGATTGCTCACGTGAACGTTTTGAAAAATGCCCTCTTGACGCTTGGTAAGGCTGAACTTCAAGCCATGAAAGACGAGGATCATGGGGCTGAAATCGTCTGCCAATTCTGCCAAACTAAGTATGAATTTTCAGAAGCTGACTTGGAGGAACTCATCAATGACTAAACTTAATTCGTCCTTCATGATTGGAAATGTGGAGATTCCTCATCGTACAGTACTAGCTCCTATGGCAGGTGTGACCAACTCGGCTTTCCGTACCATTGCCAAGGAATTTGGTGCAGGTCTCGTGGTTATGGAGATGATCTCTGAAAAAGGGCTCCTCTATAACAATGAGAAAACCCTTCATATGCTTCATATCGATGAGAATGAGCATCCAATGTCTATCCAGCTTTTCGGTGGTGATGCTGAGGGCTTGAAGCGTGCAGCCGACTTTATCCAGACCAATACCAAGGCTGATATTGTTGATATCAACATGGGTTGTCCAGTCAATAAGGTCGTTAAAAATGAAGCGGGTGCCAAGTGGCTCAAGGATCCAGACAAGATTTACCACATCGTCAAGGAAGTAACGTCAGTACTTGATATTCCTTTGACTGTTAAGATGCGTACAGGTTGGTCAGACAGTGACTTGGCTGTAGAAAATGCCCTTGCAGCTGAGTCTGCAGGTGTTTCTGCCCTTGCTATGCACGGCCGTACTCGTGAGCAAATGTACACAGGTCACTGTGATCATGAGACTTTGGCCCGTGTTGCTAAGGCTATCACTAAGATTCCATTTATCGGGAATGGTGATGTTCGTAGCGTTCAAGATGCTAAACTTATGATTGAGGAACTTGGTGTAGATGCTGTTATGGTGGGTCGTGCAGCTATGAACAATCCTTACATTTTCACGCAAATCAACCACTTCTTCGAAACAGGAGAGGAGTTGCCAGAGCTTCCATTTGATAAGAAATTGGACATCGCTGAAGACCACCTCAAACGTTTGGTAGACCTTAAAGGTGAAAAGATTGCTGTCCGTGAATTCCGTGGTCTTGCACCACACTATCTTCGTGGAACAGCGGGAGCAGCTAAGGTTCGTGGCGAAGTCTCACGTGCCGAGTCTGTGGCTCAGGTCGAAGAAATCTTTGCAACTTTACGATAAATCTATATATGATAAAAACTTAACCAGCTTGGTTAGGTTTTTATTTTACCCTTATTCTTCCTTGATAGTGATGATAGCCCATCGCTAATCTTTTTCTTGGTCCACCCTTGCAAAACCTCTGTGTTTTCGATATAATTAACTGGTTAAGTAAATGGAGAAAGCAATGCTAGAACTAGAAGAACAAGTAAATCAATTGATTAATCAGATTTTGCTTAAGGCTGAAAATCAGCATGAGCTCCTCATTGGTCAGTGCCGTAGTCAGGTTAAGTTGACCAATACTCAGGAGCATATTCTCATGCTTTTGTCTGAGGGACGAAAGACCAATTCTGAGTTGGCTAAGACCCTCAATGTCAGCCAAGCTGCTGTTACCAAGGCAGTTAAAACCTTGGTCAAAGAGGGCATGTTGGAGGCTAAGAAAGATAAGGATGATGGGCGCGTGACCTACTTTGTCTTGACACAAGAAGCTCAACCCATAGCCCAAGAGCATGAGGAACACCACCAAGAGACCTTGGGGGTCTATCGGTCTGTATTGGATCAGTTCGATAATCAAGAGCGTCAGGTGATTGGACGTTTCTTGACAAAATTAGCAGAAAAAATCGAGGATTAAGATGCGCTATATTACAGTTGAAGGACTGAGCTTCCAGTATGATTCGGAGCCTGTTCTGGACAATATTCACTATCATTTGGATTCTGGGGAGTTTGTGACCCTAACTGGGGAAAATGGAGCTGCCAAGTCAACGCTTATTAAGGCTACCCTAGGAATTCTCAAGCCTAAGAAGGGAACTGTAACCATCTCTGAAACCAATAAAGATGGTAAAAAGCTTCGCATGGCCTATCTTCCACAGCAGATTGCCAGCTTTAATGCAGGTTTTCCAAGCACGGTCTACGAGTTTGTTAAGTCTGGCCGTTATCCTCGCCAGGCTGGTTCCGTCGTTTGACTAAGCACGACTTGGAGCATGTTCAACGTGCCCTTGAGTCTGTAGGAATGTGGGAAAATCGTCACAAGCAAATTGGTCATCTCTCAGGTGGGCAAAAGCAACGTGCCGTTATTGCTCGTATTTTTGCCTCGGATCCAGATATCTTTGTCTTGGATGAGCCAACGACGGGTATGGATGCAGGAACAGCCAATACTTTCTATGAACTCATGCACCACTCGGCTCACAAGCATGGCAAGTCTGTCTTGATGATTACCCACGATCCAGAGGAAGTCAAGGAGTACACAGACCGTAATATTCATCTAGTTCGTAACCAGAAATTGCCTTGGCGTTGTTTCAATGTCCATGAAAAGGATGGAGAGGAGCACAAACATGATTAGTGAATTATTAGCCTATGATTTTATGCAACGTGCTATTCTCGCCGTGATTGCTATCAGTATCTTTTCGCCAATTTTGGGGCTTTTCTTAATTCTTCGTCGTCAGAGTCTGATGAGCGATACCTTGAGTCACGTGTCCCTAGCTGGGGTGGCTGTTGGGATTTTCTTGGGACAATCAACCACTTGGATGACCCTTGTGGTTGTGGTTATTGCCGCTTTGGTTTTGGAATATCTCAGGGTCAGTTACAAGCATTATATGGAGATTTCAACGGCTATCCTCATGTCAATGGGATTGGCAGTGGCTCTTATTCTTAGTAACAAGGCAGGTAGCAGTAGCATGAGTCTAGATAGCTATCTTTTCGGTTCTATTATCACGATTAGCTCAGAGCAGGTGCGTGCCCTCTTTGTCATTGCGGCTATTGTACTGGTCTTGACTCTACTCTTTATTCGTCCTATGTATCTTTTGACCTTTGACGAGGATACCGCTCATGTGGATGGCTTGCCAGTTCGTCTTATGTCCCTCCTCTTCAATATTGTGACTGGGATAGCGATTGCCCTAATGATTCCAGCAGCAGGATCACTTTTGGTTTCTACCATCATGATTCTTCCGGCAGCGATAGGTATGAAAATAGGTCAAACCTTCAAGTCTGTCATTTTCTGGGCTATTGGTATTGGTTTGATTGGTATGCTCTCTGGTATCTTTATTTCCTATTATTGGGAAACACCAGCCAGTGCAACTATCACCCTTATCTTCATCGCCTTCTTTGGTCTGGTATCCATCTTTGAACCTCTCTTAAAAGCAGAATAAAATAATAGAAAGGAAAAGGGCTTGAAGAAATCAAGCTCTTTTTGTGATATACTAAAGTGGTTTTTGAGACTCGGTTAAAAAATATTGGTGGCTTTGGAGTCTGAAAAAATCAGTCAAATTTTTTCTATTGTCCACCATAAATCGCATCAGTAACAAAAAGGAGAAAACATGGAAATCTTTTTAACGAGTATATCGGGCATTCTAGTCATCTTGGGTATGATTTTAGTGGGATTCGTTATGGGTGAAAAAGGCTGGTTTGATGACAAGTCACGTGGTCTGATTGCAAAGTTAGTTACTCAAATTGCCCTGCCTTGTTACATGCTCTACACCATCACACAACGCTTTACAGCAGCAGATTTACTTAAAATGTTGCCAGATTTGCGTTTTCCTGCACTTTCCATGGTGATTTTACTTGGGATTGCGACAGCGGTGGCTAGCATTTTTGCAGTGAAAAAGGAGCGTCGTGGCCTCTTTATTTCCATGTTTTTTAATTCGAATACTATTTTTGTGGGGCTCCCTATTAATCAAGCCCTTTTCGGCGATGCTAGCATTCCCTACGTTCTTATCTATTATATGTGTAATACGACATTTTTCTGGACCTTGGGAACTTACCTTATTCAGCGAGATGGGGAGGGAGAGGCAGAATTTGATTTAAAAACAAGTCTGAAAAAGATCTTCTCACCCCCTCTAATGGGCTTTATGCTGGGGCTTGTTATCGTTATTCTTCATATTAAATTACCGGTCTTTCTGGCCAGTGACTTGCAGTATTTAGGTAGCTTGACAACTCCTTTATCTATGATTTTCATCGGTTTGTCGGTATCCAATGCAGGTGTGAAACAACTCATTCTAAAAAAAGATCAACTATTGATTCTTTTAGGGCGCTTTGTAGTTGCTCCTCTCTTGATGGCTGCCATTGTTTACTGGGCACCTCTCCCAACTTTGATGAAACAAGTTTTTATCATCCAGTCTGCCATGCCTGTCATGACCAATGCTCCTGTTGTTGCTAAACTCTATGGAGCTGATAGTGATTACGCTGCTGTTATGGTTACTGAGACCACCCTTGCAACCATGGTTGTTATCCCAATTTTGATGGTTCTGATGGCTTGAAAATAATCAAGTAACCCCTGTTTTTCTGGTTTTTTTTAAATTTGTAAAAAAATTCAAAAAAAGTTTACGAAAACGCTTTACAAATCCTAAAAAGATGCTATAATAATTACATAAGTTATGCAAGCGTTTGCATCAAACGTAGGAGGAAATGAAATGAATAAGCTAAAAAGAAAAATTTGGCTTTGAGTTCTGGCAAAAATTCGGTAAAGCTCATGGTTGTTATCGCGGTTATGCCAGCAGCAGGTCTCATGATCTCACTCGGTAAAACAGTTGCCATGATTAATCCAAACATGGCACCGCTCGTTATTACTGGTGGATTTCTTGAGCAGATTGGTTGGGGGGTTATCGGTAACCTTCACATCTTGTTCGCCCTTGCCATTGGTGGTAGCTGGGCTAAGGAACGTGCAGGCGGTGCCTTTGCGGCAGGTCTTGCCTTTATCTTGATTAACCGTTTGACTGGTTCAATCTTTGGTGTTACTTCAGATATTCTTGCTGATAAGGCTGCTACAGTCCACACCATTTTTGGTCAATCAATCAAGGTATCTGATTACTTCATCAGTGTTTTGGAAGCTCCAGCCTCAACATGGGTGTGTTCGTAGGTATCATCTCTGGTTTCATCGGAGCTACTGCCTTCAACAAATACTATAACTTCCGTAAATTGCCAGAAGCTTTGTCATTCTTCAATGGTAAACGCTTCGTACCATTCGTAGTTATTCTTCGTTCAGCTATCGCAGCTATCGTCCTTGCTATCGTATGGCCAGTTATCCAATCAGGAATCAACGGCTTCGGTATGTGGATTGCCAACTCAAAAGAAACTGCTCCAATCTTGGCACCGTTCTTGTTCGGTACTTTGGAACGTCTTCTCTTGCCATTTGGTCTCCACCACATGTTGACTATCCCAATTAACTACACTCAATTGGGTGGTACTTACCACGTATTGACTGGTGCCGCTAAAGGTACTGAAGTATTGGGTCAAGACCCACTCTGGCTTGCTTGGGTTACTGACCTTGCAAACCTTAAAGGTGCACACCCAGAACAATACAAACACCTTCTTGAATCTGTTACACCAGCCCGCTTTAAAGTTGGTCAAATGATCGGTTCATTCGGTATCTTGATGGGTATCGTCGTAGCCATCTACCGTAACGTCGATGATGATAAAAAACATCAATACAAAGGGATGTTGACTGCAACTGCACTTGCAACATTCTTGACAGGGGTAACAGAGCCAATCGAGTACATGTTCATGTTCGTGGCTACTCCACTTTACATCGTTTATGCTTTGGTACAAGGATGTGCCTTTGCCATGGCTGATATCGTTAACCTTCGTGTTCACTCATTCGGTTCTATCGAGTTCTTGACACGTACACCACTTGCTATTAACGCTGGTTTGGCGATGGATATCGTTAACTTCATTTGGGTAACTGTACTCTTTGGTGTTATCATGTTCTTCATCGCGAACTTCATGATTAAGAAATTTGACTACGCTACACCAGGACGTAACGGTAACTATGAGCAAGGTGATGATGCTCCATCAGAATCTGCTGGATCAGCAAGTGCTGGAACAAGCTCAGCAAGCTCACAAGTTATCAACATCATCAACCTTCTTGGTGGACGTGCTAACATCGTCGACGTTGACGCATGTATGACTCGTCTCCGTGTTACTGTTAAAGATGCTGATAAAGTCGGAACTGAAGAACAATGGAAAGCTGAAGGAGCTATGGGTCTTGTCATGAAAGGACAAGGGGTTCAAGCTATCTATGGTCCTAAAGCAGACGTATTGAAATCTGATATTCAAGACGTTCTTGATTCAGGTGAAGTTATTCCTGAAACACTTCCAAGTCAAATGACTGCTGTTCAAAAAGCAGAAGCTACCTTCAAAGGTGTGACTGACGAAGTACATTCAGTTGCTGATGGTCAAGTTATCAACATCGAAGATGTTAAAGACCCAGTATTCTCACAAAAAATGATGGGTGACGGTTTCGCTGTAGAACCAGAAAACGGTAAAATCGTTTCACCAGTAGCTGGTAAAGTGACAAGCATCTTCCCAACTAAACACGCTCTTGGTTTGGTAACAGACAATGGTCTTGAAGTTTTGGTTCACATCGGACTTGACACTGTTAGTCTTGAAGGTAAACCATTCGACGTTAAAGTTACTGAAGGTCAAACAGTTGCTGCAGGTGATCTCTTGGTTGAAGCGAACCTTGATGCTATCCGTGAAGCAGGTCGTGAAACATCTACAGTTGTTGTCTTTACAAATGTAGATGCAATCAAATCAGTTAAAGTAGAACATACAGGTAAATTGGCTGCTAACGCTCCAGTTGCAAAAGTAGAACTTTAATTTGCTAAACGATAAACAAGCAGACAGCCCTTGGGCTGTTTTGTTTGTAAATGACCCTATGTCATTTCTAGATGCAAGTCAGAAGAGGGATAAACTTATGAAATTTCTAACTTTAAATACCCACAGTTGGATGGAAGAAGATGCAGAAGGGAAATTCCAAACCTTAAAGGAACAGATTCTTAAAGCTCAGTATGATATTATTTGCTTCCAAGAAGTTAACCAAGAAATAGAGACTTCTGTTGTAGACACGGATGATTACTATCATGCACTTCCATCAGCAACACCAATCCACCAAGATCACTTTGTCCGTCTTCTTGTGGAAAAGTTGGCTGAAGAAGGTCTTCAATACCATTGGACTTGGGCTTATAATCACATTGGTTATGATCACCTTAATGAAGGGGTTGCCGTCTTGTCACGTCAACCATTGACAGCTAGCGAAATCTTGGTTTCAGATGTTGATGATCCAACTGACTACCATACACGCCGTGTAGCAGTTGCTGAAACCACTGTAGATGGCCGAGAAGTGGCTGTTGCTAGTGTTCACCTTTCATGGTGGGACAAAGGTTTCCAAGAAGAGTGGGTACGTATTGAGGAACGTTTCAAAGCTATTGGAAAACCACTCATCCTAGCAGGTGACTTTAACAACCCAGCAGGTCGCGAAGGTTATCAAGCCATTTTGGCTAGCCCACTCAATCTTCAAGATAGTTTTGAAGTAGCTAAAGAAACAACTGGTAGCTATACAGTTGGACCTGGTATCGATGGCTGGAAGGGCAATGAAGAGCCTTTACGTATCGATTATGTCTTTGCAAGCCAAGAGTGGACAGTAAATCGCCTTAGTGTCATTTTTGATGGAAACAATCAACCTCTAGTAAGTGATCACTATGGCCTTGAAGCAGACCTTGCATTTAGATAGTAACTGTAGCCTATCTTGACCTAATAAGGGTAAAAAGTATTGTCAAAAGATAAATAAAAGAGTAGAATAAAGGTAGAATTGATTTTTTTAAAGGAGAAACTAATGGCTCATATTACATTTGATTATTCAAAAGTATTAGACAAATTTGTTGCACCACATGAAGTGGAATACATGCAAGCACAAGTTACAGCAGCAGATAATGCTCTACGAAACGGAACAGGTCCCGGAGCAGAAATGACAGGCTGGTTGAATCTGCCTGAAGAATATGATAAAGATGAATTTGCTCGTATTCAAAAGGCGGCTGCTAAAATCCAATCTGATAGTGAAGTGTTAATCGTCATCGGTATTGGAGGATCTTATTTAGGGGCACGTGCAGCGATTGATTTCTTGAATAATTCTTTTGTAAATCTACAAAGCAAGGAAGAACGTAAGGCACCTCAAATCCTCTATGCTGGAAACTCTATCTCATCAAGCTATTTGGCTGATTTGGTAGACTATGTATCAGACAAAGATTTCTCTGTCAACGTTATTTCTAAGTCAGGAACAACTACAGAGCCTGCTATTGCTTTCCGTGTCTTCAAAGAACTCTTGGTTAAGAAGTATGGTCAGGAAGAAGCAAATAAACGGATTTATGCAACTACAGACCGCGCTAAAGGTGCAGTTAAGGTTGAAGCAGATGCTAATGGCTGGGATACTTTTGTAGTGCCTGATAGTGTTGGTGGTCGTTTTACAGTATTGACAGCAGTGGGACTCTTGCCAATCGCAGCTGCAGGGGCTGATATCAGCAAGTTGATGGAAGGAGCAAATGCTGCTCGCAAGGCTTATGCTTCTGATAAGTTGGCTGAAAATGAAGCATATCAATATGCAGTTGTACGCAATATCTTGTACCGTAAAGGTATCTGACAGAAGTTCTAGCTAACTACGAACCATCATTGCAATACTTCTCAGAATGGTGGAAGCAATTGGCTGGTGAGTCAGAAGGTAAAGACCAAAAAGGTATTTACCCAACTTCAGCGAACTTCTCAACAGACCTGCACTCTTTGGGGCAATTTATTCAAGAAGGAACTCGTATCCTCTTTGAAACAGTTATTCGTGTAGATAAGCCTCGCAAAAATGTGTTGATTCCTGAATTAGCAGAAGACTTGGATGCCTTGGCTATCTGCAAGGAAAAGATGTTGACTTTGTCAATAAGAAAGCAACAGATGGAGTGCTGTTAGCTCATACAGACGGCGGAGTGCCAAATATGTTTGTGACCCTGCCTGAGCAAGATGAGTTCACTTTGGGCTATACTATTTACTTCTTTGAGTTAGCTATTGCTCTTTCTGGCTACCTGAATGGTATCAATCCATTTGACCAACCAGGTGTGGAAGCATACAAGAAGAATATGTTTGCCTTGCTTGGTAAACCAGGCTTTGAAGAGCTTGGTGCTGAGTTGAATGCACGTCTTTGATTCTCATATGCTTTGAGTTCATTTAGAATATAAAAAGATCCACAAGTTCATTTCTAGTGGATTTTTTAGTACAAGCCTCTTAATTAGTTTATTAATTTTTTGAACAGTGTAAAAAAGAGTGTCTTAATTCTTTTATGAAAGCGCTGTATAATTGCCTTGTAAATAAAATTTGAGAGGTATCAAAATGAATGATTGGTTAGACATTAAAGGCAAAACAGTTCTTGTGACGGGTGCGTCATCTGGGATTGGTAAGGCAATAGTCGAAGAATTGTTGGAATTAGGAGTCAATGTAGCGAATTTTGATCTTAGCGACAACGATTTGCGTCACCCGAATCTATTATTTGTAAAAGTTGATGTAACTTCTCGCTCTGAAGTAGAAGCAGGAGTCGCTAAAATAGTTGAAAGATTTGGCAATATTGATGCGGTAGTCAATAATGCGGGGATTAATGTACCTAGATTATTAATCGATGCAGAAAATCCTAAAGGTCCTTACGAGTTGGACGATGAGACGTTCGAAAAAATAACAATGATTAATCAAAAAGGTTTGTATTTGGTTAGTCAGGCAGTAGGACGTATTTTAGTGAAAAATGGAAAAGGTGTAATTGTGAACATGGCTTCAGAAGCAGGCTTGGAAGGTTCTGAAGGACAAAGTGCCTATGCTGCAACAAAAGCAGCAGTCTATAGTTACACTCGTTCATGGGCGAAAGAGCTTGGTAAGCATGGTGTACGTGTGGTTGGAATTGCTCCAGGAATTATGGAAGCTACGGGACTTCGAACTCTTTCTTATGAGGAAGCTCTTGCTTATACCCGTGGAAAGACGGTAGAAGATATTCGAGCTGGTTATGCTTCAACCTCAACGACTCCATTGGGACGGAGTGGGAAACTACGTGAAGTAGCTGATCTTGTAGCGTTCTATATTTCAGACCGTTCTAGCTATATAACAGGTGTCACTACAAATATTGCCGGAGGTAAAACTCGCGGATAAAACAATGAAGGTGGGGAAGAGAGTTGACCTTAGTAAATCGATGGTATAATATTTTAGACAAAATGGTTTCGCAGCCAACTTATTCCTTGGTAGATATGCGCTCAGAACTGGATATTAGTTTGCAAACCTTGCAAAAGAGTATCCAACAATTAAATGATGTTTTGGCTCCTAATATCCAGATTATCTCACAAGATGATCTGTTAATGTTGGAAGTGTATGACTATACAGAGTTGGAAAGGATTTTATCTGGTAGTTTAAAACAGGAGAGTGACTTCAATTCTTCCAGTAAAAGAATTGCCTATTTGCTAAAACGTTTAATTGAGTCAACCTCCCCTCTTCTTATTGACGACTTGGCTGAGGAAGTAGGTGTTAGTAGAAGTACCCTTAATAAGGATTTAAAACAAGTAAAATCTTTGGCAGAGAGTTACTCTATTACTATTTCAGGAAAGCCCAACCGTGGGCTGGAGGTCTTGGGGAGCGAGCTGAATTTGCGCTTGCTCTATATTCACCAAGTGGCTCCTTACTTTGAAGAAAGGACACTCACTGAGGCAACCTCTTCTTTTCTGGAGACGCTAGTCCAGGACTATAAAATCCCTAAAGAAACACAGGAACTCCTTCGAAAGACCATTTCAATTATGGTGGAACGTATTCATACATCTAAGGTGTTGAATTGTCCTATTCCTTATTATAAGAATGATTTAACAGAGACACCTTTGGCTGAGAAATTAATCTATCATATTGAGATGACTTATAAGATTTCCCTCAGTCAGTTTGAAATAGACTTTTTGTGTTTTCCGTTTAATGTCCGTTTTATTGACACTTTAAGCAAGCCGTCTTATCAATCTGAACAGGTTGCAAACATTTTTCAAGGGATTGTCAAGAAAGTCAAAGAAACAATGTTGGTTCACTTTGATGATGAAGAATTATTTGAAGAAATAAAGTCTCATCTAGGCGCTTTAATCAATCGACTGATTTTCCATGTGCAAGCTAATGATATATTTCATGGCGAGGTTCAAACTCAATATCCTTTTGCTTTTGAAATGGCGAAAATTGCTGGAGAAGAACTATCTGCAATTTTGGGTTCAGAATTGGAATTATCTGAAATCGGATATCTGGCTTTGTATTTTGAAATGATTTTAAGAAAGCAAAATTCTGCTGTTAAGGGTTCTCGCAAGCAGATAGCTGTAGTTTGCACAACAGGAAGAGGAACCGCTGCGATGATTATTCAGCAACTCAGACGAGTCCTTGGAAATGATGTAGACATTACTCAGTATTCTGAAGAGGATTTTAATGTGGAATTGAATCAGGACTATTTCGCGATTTTTACGACAGTTCCTCTAAAATATAAAGATTCTAAATCTCCAGTCATTCAAGTTAATCATCTTTTGATGATCAATGGCTGCAGGAAGAATGGCAGAAAGCCAATGCTTTTCATCAAAAAAATCTAGAAACAGTCAGCTTACGTTTTCTTCGTTTGACTCCCCAAAAAACCTATCAGCAATACTTGCTAAATATGGTTGCAGAGTTAGAGAAACTTCAGATGATTGATGAAGGTTTTAGAAATCGGATAATTGATAGGGAGAAAAAACAATCAACCATTTTTGGTGGAGGAATTGCCTTCCCCCATACAATTAACCAGGGTTATGCAAAGACTATTTTAATGTTTGGAAAACTAGAAGAGCCTTATCAAAAAGGAGATGAATGGATTGAATTTATCTTTCTAGTCGCCATTCCCTCAGAAATTGAAACAAAAATGGAAAGTGAATTACTGGAATTGTATGATGATATTTTTAGAATTGCAGGAGAGCCTTCTCTGAAAGAGGCATTGAGATCGGTAGAAACAGAGACAGAGTTTCTATCATTTTCTAAGAGCAAAGGAGTATTTTAATGAATTCGCTAATAATTTTCGCCGTATTTGTAATGGCAGCTTATATATTTCAAATGTTCCTCGGCTGGCAGCAACTCAAAGACTTCAATAAGACCTATACGATGCTCCGAAAACTGGGTCGCGTAGCGATTGGCAGGAAGTCCGGAAGAATCAAATCCGGTACGATTGTCATGTTCGCGGTTGATGAAAACGGTCGGGTTCTTAAAGCTAGCAAAATGCAAGGAGTCACAATCTTAGCGCGTTTTCAAAATATGGACGATTATGTTGGAGAAGACATCCATTATTTTGACAAGTATAATCCTCTTGTGAGAAAAGAAAATAAGTTGATGCAATCAGCCATAGAAGATGCTAGAAAAGTCTATCTTTTGCATGAGGCAGGTATTGAGAAAGAGACAAGTTCATCTGATTCTTTTTTGGGATTTGGCTTTTATGCGAATTACTTACAATTATCTATTAAACAGTTATTAAAAAAAATAAGAAAAGGGGTTCCTTATGAATCACATTACAAAATTTGCAGAGAATTTTATGAAACTCTTCCAATTAGGTGGAGAAACCTTTATTAGCTGGATGACAAATATTGTACCGCTTGTCCTAATGCTATTGATTGCAATGAATACCCTTATCGCTTTCTTGGGAGAAGAGAAGGTCAATTCCCTGGCTAAGATTTCTGCCAAAAATCCTGTTAGCCGGTATATGATTTTACCTTTCATTTCAGCCTTTATGCTGGGGAACCCGATGTCAATCAGTATGGGACGTTTTTTACCAGAATATTATAAACCTAGTTTTGTAGCAGCTCAGATGCAGTTCTGCCACACTTCAAATGGTGTATTTCCGCATATCAATCCTGGGGAATTGTTTGTATGGATGGGAATCGCGACAGGGATTCAAACTTTAGGCTTGAGTCAAATGGACTTAGCCATTCGTTACATGCTTGTTGGGATTGTCATGAACTTTGTAGGTGGCTGGGTAACAGATTTTACAACTGCTTATGTTGCGAAACAGCAAGGGGTTACCTTGAGTAAAACATTTGATTGATAGAAAGAGTGAATTTATGTCATATAAGAGTATAAAAGTTGTTAAAGGAAATGGCGGTTTCGGAGGACCTTTGGTCATTACTCCTAGTGAGGCAAAGCATAAATTTATCTATATCACTGGCGGCGGAGAAAAGCCAGATATTGTGGATAAAATTGCTGATTTGACAGGTATGGAAGCTGTTAATGGATTTAAAACATCTATTCCTGATGAGGAAATTGCTTTGGCAATTGTAGATTGTGGCGGAACTCTTCGCTGTGGAATCTATCCTAAGAAGGGGATTCCGACGATCAATATTGTCGCTACAGGTAAAAGCGGACCTCTAGCTCAGTATATTACAGAGGAAATCTATGTATCAGCAGTTGGTCTTGATCAAATTTCCGCTGCTAATGAAGATGAAAAAGCGACAACGGTGGTTACTGAAAAACCAACTTACGATACTAGTAAAAAAATCACAGAACAAAAAGCAGAAACAAGTATTGTAGCAAGAATTGGGATGGGGGCTGGTAAGGTTGTTGCGACTTTCAACCAGGCTGCTCGTGAAGCCATCCAAACAATGCTCAATACTATTATTCCTTTCATGGCCTTTGTTTCTTTACTAATTGGGGTTATTCAGGGTTCTGGTGTTGGAAATTGGCTGGCAAAACTAATGGTTCCTCTAGCTGGGAACATTTGGGGACTCATTTTGATTGGCTTTATCTGTTCCTTGCCATTCTTATCTCCTTTGTTGGGCCTGGAGCTGTTATCAGTCAGATTATCGGAACCTTAATTGGAGTCGAAATCGGAAAAGGAAATATTCCGCCTCAAATGGCTCTGCCAGCTATATTTGCTATCAACACTCAAAATGGCTGTGATTTCATTCCTGTAGCACTTGGGCTATCTGAGGCGAAAGCTGAAACTGTTGAGGTTGGTGTCCCTTCTGTTCTCTATTCACGTTTTCTCAATGGTGTTCCTCGGGTCTTAGTAGCTTGGGTCGCTAGTATTGGTCTTTATCAGTAGAGCATGGTTAGGTTGTGCACACATATAAAAAATAGTATCTTAAACTTATCTATTAGGAACATGAAAGATTAGAGAAAGGATGGATCGGAATTAGATGAAGAAAATTTTTGAAGCTAAAGTAATTCAAGTGGGACCTGAAGCTCAGAATATGATTCAAGACGCTAATATGCTCATTTTATTTGGAGAAGAAGCTCCGGGAGACTTAGCAGAGTATTGTTTTAAGATTGATAACAAAAATCTGCTAGGTTCAATACTAGAAGGCGGCAAGCTGGTGGTAGATAATCAGGAATATTCGATTACTGCCGTGGGAAATGTAGTAGAAAAAAATTTAACTGGACTGGGCCATATCACTATTTCTTTTGATGGTTCAAAAGAGGGCAGTCTGCCGGGCACTCTCCATGTTGCAGCAGACCAAGCAGTAGTAATTGAGAAAGGTTCTACCATTCAGATTTTCTAAGTAGCTCAAGTAGGATAGAAAATCAAATCCTGTAAACTATCAAAGCAGCAGCCTAAAACTAAACGCAGCCTCCCTTAGGGGAGGTTCGGATTGAAGACAAAGTCCTTAGAAGACACTTTTCTAAGGGCTTTTCTTTTTGTAAAGTTGTATAATAGAGGTAAGAAAAGTTGTGAGGTGCTAGCTATGTTTCACAAAGAAAAACCTGATTATCATCGCTGCCAATATGGCTTCTATACGATAGACGAATTGGTCCCAGAAGATCACTTTCTTCGCCAATTGGAATCAGAGGTTGATTTCGACTTTATGATACTGTCAATAATTTTGTGTAAACACTCAAGTAGAGTTATAGAGTGCTAATCAAATAAGCTTTCAAGTGTGTCAGAACATTGTCCAAACCCTTTATGGATTCGTTGACTTTGCTTGAAATTATAATCTTCAAACAAAGTAACTAAGTAACGTTCCAGAGCCTCCTCGTTAGGAAAAAGAACCTTCTTTTTCGTTTGACGTTTGATTTCTTTGTTAAGAGACTCAATGAGGTTTGTCGAATAAATGCTGTGCCAAATTTGATAGGGAAACTGAAAAAAAAGTTAAAAGATTATCCGTTTTCTCCAGGCTTTCCGTGACTTTCCTATACTTTGGTTTCCATTCGGCGATAAAGTCCTCTAAAGCTTGTACTGCCATTTCTAAATTTTCAGCACGATAAATCATTTTAAATTACCCCAGAATAACCGCTCGATCAGATCGTTTCACCCTACTAGCCAGATTTCGACTAATATGAATCAAGCAACGTTGTTGTTTAGCTAATGGGTAAGCCTGACTGATAATCTGCTCAAGCCCTTAGAATCACAAAAACAACTAGATAGCTTACGAGTACGTAAAACAGATAAGATTGACGCTGAAAAACTAGCTACGTCTCAGTTCATCCTCAATCGTAAACCAAGCTATGTCCAAGAAGTGCTTTATCAAGAATTACGCGACCTCAGCCATTTCTATCAGAATCTTACTGGGGATATTTTCTGCGCTAAAAATCGTCTGCACAAGGTTCTACAGGTCTCTTTTCCTGAATTGTAAAACATCTTATCTTCACCAACTGTGGGAACAATATTGGAACTTGGTCATGACTTTTCCATGTAATAGTTTTGTACTGGAGTTAGATGACGCCGAATTAACAGCTATCATCCGTCAGTCTACGGCAAAACGCATCTCTGAAAAACGTGTGACTTACTTAGTAGATAAGCTTACAAAACTAGCTAATCAGTCTTATTGTGAGGTCAAGAAAACCTCTCCAATGATGGAAGAGATCAAATACTATGCAGGGGAGTTACTTAGGCTTTCTGAATATAGACAAGGCGTTTTAGAGGAGATGGTAACTTTGGCTCAACCTTTGCCAGAATACGAGATTCTTCTCTCTATTCCTGGAATCACTGAAACCACAGCGACAAGTATTATTGGCGAACTTGGTGACATTCGTCAATTTCATTCTGCCAATCAAATCAATGCTTTGATCAGCATTGACCTCAGCCACTATGAATCTGGGGACTTTCTAGCAAAGGAACATATCACCAAACGTGGGAATCCCTATGCCATAAAGGTTCTCTTTAAGTGCATTCATAACATAGCTTCAGCTGGCTACACCAATCCTTGTCATATAGCAGACTTCTATGAGAAACGGAAAAGACAATCGCAAGTGACTTCAACCAAACCACACACGATTGCCTCTACACATCGTCTCATTAGAACAATGTATTACCTCATAACACATAACAAGCTTTACGATTATACTTCTACCCAAAATCGGTAAAATTGTTTATGCCATATGATTGTAACACCTTATCAAAAAACCACTAGGTAAGGTGTTGTTTTTGCGTGCACTTTTTACACTAAACTTTAGTTCAAAAATAGACAAACTCCTTAGTTTGACTATGTAATTCAATCTATTTTTTTTATCAAATGCCTTGATATGCTTGACAAATGGTAGAAAAGGACTCAGTCCTGTGCAATACAGAACTAAATCCTTTGGATAAATTAATTGTCTAACTTTTTGGGGTCAGTACAATTTTTATGGGACTTTTTGTGTATACTCAAAAAGCTCTATAATCTCTACAGTGGTTTTACAAATCACAGAAATAAAAAAATCTGAATTATTAGCGAAATTTTGTTCTTTAAAGGAAAATAGAGTTTAATTGGAAGTGGTATAACAAATTTCGTTTTTATTCATTTAAATAGTTGTTAAGAAAAATTGATTTAGATTATCTGATAATAAGTTTTTACTTGACAAATTGAAGATAGTCATCTTTTATGACTATACCAATTTAATTGTTGACAACTAATAAAACTAGGTATATAATGACTTTGTTCGGTTCAATAATAGGATATTGAACTATACCAATTTGTAGGAAAGGGATAGTAATTTAAAAGTTGCTACAGGTAATAATTAATGTGTGGAATTGTTGGAGTTGTTGGAAATAGTAATGCAGTGGATATCTTAATACAGGGTCTCGAAAAGTTAGAGTATCGCGGTTATGACTCAGCAGGTATTTATGTGACTGATGCCCCAGATAAAGGTTGTCTAGTTAAATCAGTTGGTCGTATTGCAGATCTTCGTGCTAAAATTAGCTCCGATGTTAAGGGATCAACTGGTATTGGTCACACGCGTTGGGCAACACATGGTCAAGCAACTGAGGATAATGCTCACCCACATACTTCGGAAACAGGGCGCTTCGTTTTAGTTCATAACGGAGTTATTGAAAACTATCTCCAAATTAAAGAAGAATACTTGCAAGGACACAAATTTAAAGGTCAGACAGATACTGAGATTGCAGTTCACTTGATTGGTAAATTCGTTGACGAAGATGGATTATCAGTCTTGAAGCCTTAAAAAAATCTCTTCATATTATCCAAGGGTCATATGCGTTTGCTCTTGTTGACTCTCAAGCACCAGATACGATTTATGTTGCCAAAAACAAATCTCCACTTTTGATTGGTGTTGGTGAAGGTTACAACATGGTTTGTTCAGATGCCATGGCTATGATTCGTGAAACTAGTCAATTTATGGAAATTCACGATAAAGAGTTGGTTGTTCTGACCAAAGATGCTATCACAGTTACCGATTATGAAGGAAATGCTATTGAACGCGGTACTTATACAGCTGAACTTGATCTTTCTGATATTGGTAAAGGAACTTATCCTTACTATATGTTGAAAGAAATTGATGAGCAACCTACTGTAATGCGTAAATTGATTTCTACCTATGCAGATGATGAAGGAAATATCACTGTTGATCCAGCTATTGTCAAGTCAGTACAAGAAGCAGATCGTATTTACATCTTAGCAGCTGGGACTTCATATAATGCTGGTTTTGCGTCAAAAGCTATGTTTGAAAAATTGACAGATACACCAGTTGAAATAGGTGTTGCATCTGAGTGGGGTTACAACATTCCACTTTTGAGCAAAAAACCAATGTTTGTTTTGCTTAGTCAATCAGGTGAAACAGCAGATAGCCGTCAAGTTTTGGTGAAAGCTAACGAAATGGGAATCCCTAGTTTGACTGTTACCAATGTACCTGGTTCTACGCTTTCTCGTGAAGCAACATATACGATGCTTTTACATGCAGGGCCTGAAATTGCTGTAGCTTCTACAAAAGCTTATACTGCTCAGATTGCGGCTCTAGCTTTCCTTGCGAAAGCTGTTGGTGAAGCAAATGGCAAGAAAGAAGCACTTGAGTTTGATTTAGTGCATGAGTTATCAATTGTTGCTCAGTCAATTGAAGCGACTCTCTCTGAAAAAGATATGATTTCTGAGAAAGTTGAGAACTTGTTGGCTACAACTCGTAATGCTTTCTACATTGGTCGAGGAAATGATTATTATGTAGCTATGGAAGCATCATTGAAGTTGAAAGAAATCTCTTATATTCAATGTGAAGGCTTTGCTGCGGGTGAGTTGAAACACGGTACAATTTCATTGATTGAAGATGGTACTCCAGTTTTAGGATTAATTTCTGCAAGTGAAGTTGTGGCTGCTCATACTCGTGGTAATATTCAGGAAGTTGCTGCTCGTGGAGCTAATGTTTTAACAGTCGTTGAGGAAAAATTAGCTAAAGCTGATGATGATATTATTGTCAATCAAGTACATCCATTCTTATCACCGATCTCAATGGTTATTCCAACTCAGTTGATTGCTTACTATGCTTCTCTACAACGGGGTCTTGACGTGGATAAACCACGAAACCTTGCAAAAGCAGTAACAGTTGAGTAAGTTAGTTTCCGCATTCTAAATTTTATTAGCTCTTTTTTATCATTTATCAAGTCTATCAAAGCTTTAAGTTAAAAATGAGATAAGACAGTACTATTCTGAGTTTATTGTCTTAGTTTTAACAATTTTTGAGCCATAAAAAGGCATGCTAAAAAATACCTTTCCTGGTATTTTTGATCAAGGTTTCTTGCCAGTTTGTCAAGTGACGTATAGCGCTATACTACAATTTTACAAGACCCCACTACTTTAACCTAACGAAAAAGTAGTGAGTACTCTCTGGTTGGAGATTTTCTCACTACTCATCTTAGTATGTTTGTCAACTGTAGTGGGTGGCGAAAAGCTAACATCTAGAGAGGACCAGATAGGTCTTCTCTTTTTTTATGTTTAGAGTGATGAAGATACGTTTCTTAAAGTTGATGAAGTTTCTAAAACCGAAGCCCAACCGTTTGATGTCTTTAATCAACTTGTTAGTAGCTTCCAGTTTTGCGTTTGAATAGTCTGTTTCTAGTGCATTTTGGATGTATTGCTTGTGTCTAAGAAAAGTCCTAAAGACCGTTTGAAAATAGTGATTGACCTTGCTTCTATTTTCCTCTATCAGCTCAAAGAACTCATCTACTCTCTTCTCCTGAAAGTGAAAAAAGCAAAAGCTGATAAAGAGTATAGTAGTCGGTGAGCTCTTCTGAAAAGACCAATGTCTTCTCAATGACTTCATGTGGGCTTAAGGTTTGACAAAATGTCTTCGAGTGAAATGAGTTACAAGATAGCTTACGACTGTCCTTTTGAAAAAGTCGCCAGTGATTTTTCAAGGCTCGATAAGGTAGTGACTTCTTATCGAACTGGTTCATAATCGCAATTCTTGTCTTTAAAAAGGCACGTCCAAGGTACTGGATAATGTGAAATCGATCAAGAACAATTTTGGCGTTAGGGAAAAGTCTTCGAGCTAGTGGCATATAAGTTCCTGACATATCTATCGTGATAAACTGTACCTTTTGGCGAGCTTTCAACGGATACTTCAAAAAGTAGTTTCGAATAGTGGTTTGACGGCGATTATCGAGGATAGTTATGAGTTTGTTGGTCTCATAGTCTTGCGCCACAAAAGCGAGTTCACCTTTCTTGAACCCAAGCTCATCCCAGGACATAACAGCTGGGAGTTTGTCATAATGCTCCTTGAAAGTAAACTGGTCAAGTTTACGATAGACAGTGGATGTCGATACACGAAGTCTTCTGGCAATATCCGTTAATGATAGCTTTTCAGTTAGAAGTTGAGCAACCTTTTGTCGGACAAGGTTTGAGATTTGGTGATTTTTCTCAACGATTGATGTCTCAGCGACCGTGACTCGCCTACAACTTTTACACTGGAAGCGACGTTTCTTCAGACGTAGTAGTGTCGGAGTTCCAGCTTGCTCTAGAAGAGGGATTTTAGAAGGTCTTTGAAAGTCATATTTAATCATCTTTCCTTGGCAATGTGGGCATGGTGGTGCAGGGTAATCCAGTTTTGCATGAATTTCGATATGAGTATCAGTTTCAAAAACAAGAGAAATAATGATGTTAGGGTCTTTAATTCCGATTAATTCTGTGGTATTCTTAATAAGTCTCATAAGTTCTTCCTAATGGTAGTTTCGTCGCTTTTCATTATAGTTCTTATGGGACTTTTTGTGTATACTCAAAAAGCTCTATAATCTCTATAGTGGTTTTACCCACTACAGAAATTATAGAGCCGTAATCAGATAAGATCAGCTTTGGCTGGTCTTTTTTTAACCATTTGTAGGCTAAAACTCTCCATTAATGATTTCTTGTAGCTTAATTTACGAACTTTTATTCTAAAACGTTTCGGACGGGCTAGTTGGGTTTTGTGGCTCTTTAATTTAGGGATGATTGTTGCTATAATTAGTTCAAGCATAGGAGGATGAATCATGATTGGACCTGTGGAAATGGGTGCTTTGTTGAAAAAAATTCGTTTATCAAAGAATTTGACATTGAAAGAACTTGCTAGTGATTATTTATCAGTATCTTTCTTATCAAAATTTGAACGTGGAGAATCTGATATCTCATTATCTAGATTTTTTCTTTTGTTAGATAAATTGGATGTCAGTATTGAAGAGTTCTATGGTATTTTATCTCAAGATAATCCGACTCATACTGAAAAGTTATTAGAAAGTGCTAGTAAGGCTTATTATCAAAACGATAGTTTATCGTTACAGAAGTACGCTGGAGAAGAGCGTCGTAAATTTGAGCTCACACAAGACAAATCATTTCTCTATAACAGTATTATGCTAGAATCTTTTTTGGCAAGTGTTTCAAATAAAGAGGTTGATGAAAATAAGGTAAGGGAATTAACAGACTATCTTTTTAGCATTGAACAATGGGGAAAAAGAGAGTTAATCATATTAGGAAATAGTATGTCGTTTATTTCCACCCAGACACTTAATGTTTTGACCAAGGAGATTGTGTATAGAACTAGACTTTTTGGAAATAGCGACTCAAATCAAAGAATCCGAATTAGTCTTCTTATTAATGCAGCTTATGAATTTTTACGACGTGATGAACTAGATTCAGCGAAATACTATTTAGATTTAGTCAATGATAGTGGAATTCCTGAGGTCCTCTTATATGAAAGACATGAGTTGATATTTGTAATGGGGTCTTACTTGATAAAGTCGGGTGAAGTTGCTGAAGGGAGAAATCTAATTGAGGGGTGTTTAGAAACTCTTAGGACTTTAGGTGCGGAAAAGTTATTGCTTGCTAAGGAATCAGAGTATCAAGAGTTGTTAAATTCCACTATATGACAATTTTATAGAGTGAGTTAAAAAATAGAATAAACTAAGACCATAGTACGACATCACTATGGTTTTTAATTTTCAATGGATATATGGTATTCCAATGTCTTCAATTTATCCAACTGATTATATACCAAGGTGATTTAGATTGTGAGGAAATCTATGAGAACTATATTCTTAAATACAAGTATGACAATTTAGTTCATATCCTACTGTTAGCACTGAATGCTGCTATTTTCGTGAGTGCCTCGGTAACCTTAGCTTTAATGACGAATCAGCTGGTATCTAAGCGAATCCAATCTTTTTTAGCTCTCTTAGGTCTAGAGGTAGGTCTTTACATTATTTATTTAGTTTTGAATTATATTATTGCGGTACATCAAACAAAATTAATCCAAAAAAATGACTTTGTCTATTCGTCAGTCTTATCTTAGTAAAATTATTCACCATTCTTTTAGTGAATTTAGAAAGAGTGATATTGGAGAGCATCTCTCAGTATTAAATAATGATATCCAATTGATTGAATCAAATGGCTTTTCAAGTATTTATACTCTTTGTTCAACAGTATTCACCACTTTGTTTTCAATTATCGCCTTATTAAGTTATGATGTAAGGATTGTTCTGCTAGCCATTTTTTTAACTTTGTGTCTGACTTATCTTCCCAAACCATTTACCAATAAAATGCAGAAATCAATGGAGATATTTTCCAAAGCGAATGAGGAGCTTGTTTCTGGAATAAGCGATCAGTTATATGGATATGCGGATGTTTATTACGCTAGTCGTAAACAGATATTTCTTAGACAAGTGAGGTCCATTGTTGAGAAATATATTGTACAAAAAATTATTTTTACAAAAAGAAAGACTAGCACTGAGACGCTGATGGCTTTATTTTCAGTTATCGCCCAGATGTTGATACTTCTTCTAACTGGCTTGTTAATTATTTTTGGAAATATTACTGTTGGAACCATTACCTCAGTAGGACAGATATCAGGTAATATTTTTAACTCTCTATCCACCATTAATCAGCTGCAAGTGACCATTAAGTCTGTCAATCCTATCTTAAAAAAATTTCACGATTTTCCAGAGGGTCCAAAGACTTGTATAGCGACAATTCAGGATGTTCATTTTGAGAATGTAAGTTATCATTTTGGAGAGAAGGCTATTTTTGAGGGATTCACCCAAACCTTTAAAAAAGGAGGCAAGTATGCTATTACTGGATGCTCAGGTAGTGGGAAGTCAACCCTGCTTAATATATTCCTAGGCAATCTTAAAGATTACGAGGGAACAATCTTGTTTGGAAAATTGGAGTCAAAAGAGATTGATGAGAACTCAATCGTGTCTAAATGTGCCTATGTTGGGAGTCAAACTCATATCTATAATGATACCTTGAGGAACAATCTAACTCTTTGGAATGAAGTTATTACTGATACGCAGATCAAGGAAGTTCTTGAAAGAGTTAATCTTTTATCTTTCTTAAGTCGTATAGATGAGCAAGTAAGCGACGGTAGCTTTTCGGAGGGTCAAAAACAAAGAATAGGCCTGATAAGAGCGTTTTTAAAAGGAAGTTCTGTTGTGATTTTTGATGAAGCCACTGCAAATCTTGACCATAATAATGCTACTCGTATTGAGCACCTTTTATTAAGTGATCCTAATATCACTTATATCACGGTTACCCACCATCTTATAAAGGGAAATGAACCATATTTTGATAAGATTATTCGTTTGGGAGAGGGGACTGAGTAAATGTTTCATATGATAAATGCTTAGGATTTATTTCAATTTTACTAACGGCAGTCAAAGTGCTATAATGTAAGGGATTGTGAATTTAGCAAGCTTTGCTATTTTCAAAAAAGAAAAAACAAATCAGAGATACAAATCTCTTAGAAGAGGTGAATCCCATGGGACGTAAATGGGCTAATATCGTTGCTAAGAAAACTGCTAAAGATGGTGCAAACTCTAAGGTTTACGCTAAGTTTGGTGTCGAAATTTATGTGGCTGCTAAACAAGGTGAACCAGATCCAGAATCAAACTCAGCTTTGAAATTTGTTTTGGAGCGTGCTAAACAAGCGCAAGTGCCAAAACACGTTATTGATAAGCCATTGATAAGGCTAAAGGTAACACTGATGAAACTTTCGTTGAAGGACGTTATGAAGGTTTTGGACCAAATGGTTCTATGATTATCGTAGATACTTTGACTTCAAACGTTAACCGTACAGCTGCTAACGTACGTACTGCCTTTGGTAAAAACGGTGGTAACATGGGTGCTTCAGGTTCTGTTTCATACATGTTTGATAAAAAAAGGTGTTATCGTTTTTGCAGGTGAAGATGCAGACGCAATCTTTGAACAATTGCTTGAAGCAGATGTAGAAGTTGAAGATGTAGAAGCAGAAGATGGTACTATCACTGTTTATACTGAGCCAACAGATCTTCACAAAGCTTTGGAAGCTCTCCGTGCTAACGGACAAGAAGAGTTCCAAGTGACTGAACTTGAAATGATTCCACAAACTGAGGTTACTCTTGAAGGTGAAGACCTTGAAGTTTTCGAAGGACTTATTGATGCGCTTGAAGCAGACGATGATGTTCAAAAGGTATATCACAACGTAGCAGATATGTAATCTCATTCAGCACTTTCCGTCATAAGGAAAGTGTTTTTATGTGGTCTGTCTAAGGATTTGTCTTGCTTGTCCTGACTTAATCTGATATAGTAGTAGCCAAGTGAATTATTGGAGGAATACGAAATATGAATATGATGCTAGTTTTGGCCATTTATGTGGTCGCAATTGTTGCTTATGTGGCTTTCAGCCGTCGTCGCCAAGCAAAGGCCCAGGAAGATCGTTTTGCAGGTCTTGCTAAGGGTGCTGAAGTTGAAACAATTGGTGGTTTGATTGCTGTTGTTGATGAGATTGATAAAGAGAATAACCGTATCGTTTTGGATGCAGAAGGTGTCTTCTTGACCTTTGATTTGAGTCGTTCAATCATGAAAGTGATCACACCAGCACCAACTACAGAAACAGCAGAAACAACTAAAAAGACAATTATCGAAGAAGATTCAGCAATTGAGTCTGCTGATGAAAACTAAGATGTGTATTTGAGACTAGGTTAAATCCTGGTCTTTTTGCGTTTTCTAATCTTATCGGTATTAAAAGCTGTTCAGAACCCCTGAAAATGTGGTAAAATAAAGGGTAAACTATATTTAGAGGATATTCCATGTTTAAATTTAGAAAAAAATCTCATCAAGAGGTTCTAGACAATATTCCCAACCATATCGGTATTATTATGGATGGAAATGGCCGTTGGGCTAAAAAACGTCTACAACCACGTGTGATGGGGCATAAGGCTGGGATGGATGCCTTGCAAAAGGTAACTATCGAAGCGTCACAACTTGGAGTTAAGGTATTGACAGTCTATGCCTTCTCAACTGAAAACTGGTCACGCCCACAGGATGAAGTGAAATTCATCATGAATTTGCCAGTTGAATTTTTTAACAAGTATGTACCAGAATTAGACAAAAACAATGTTCGTATTTTGACAATCGGAGATAACAGTCGTTTGCCTAAGGAGACTTTAGATGCTCTTGAAAAGGCAGTTGAGCAGACGAAACATAATTCCGGTTTGGTTCTTAATTTTGCACTGAACTATGGTGGTCGTGCGGAGATTGTATCTGCTGTTCAAGCGATTGCTAAAGAGGTTGAAGCAGGAAAACTCAGTCCTGAAGCTATTGATGAAGATCTCATTGCTAAGCATTTGATGACAGATAAATTGCCTTACCTCTACCGTGATCCGGATTTGATTATCCGTACGAGTGGCGAGCTTCGTCTTAGTAATTTCTTGCCTTGGCAATCTGCCTATAGTGAGTTTTACTTCACAGATGTTTTCTGGCCAGACTTTGACCAGCAAGGGCTACGTCAAGCATCTCTGACTACAATAAACGTCACCGTCGCTTCGGTGGTGTCTAGAAAGGACCTCTCATGCAAGAACGTTTAATTGGTGGGGGTGTGGCAGCAGCCATTTTCCTCCCATTGCTCTTTATCGGTGGTCTTCCTTTCCAACTTTTGGTTGGAGCTATGGCCATGGTTGCGGTGTCTGAGATGCTTCGCATGAAGCACTTGGAGATTTTCTCTATCGAGGGTATTTTATCAATGGTGGCAGCTTTATCTTGGCTGTGCCGATTGATCAGTATTTTATCAGTCTTCCAACAAATGCTAGTGTGACAGGTTTCGCTGTTATTTCATTTTTGATTCTAGCGGGGACTGTCCTTAATAGCGACCACTATTCTTTTGACGATGCAGCTTATCCAATCGCATCTGCCTTTTATGTTGGTTTTGGTTTTCAAAATCTCATTGCAGCACGTTTGGATAGTTGGGAAAAGGTTCTCTTTGCCCTTTTTATTGTTTGGGCAACGGATATTGGGGCTTACCTTTTTGGTCGTCAATTTGGTCAGAATAAGTTATTGCCAAAAGTATCACCAAATAAGACTATTGAAGGTAGTGTCGGTGGTATCTTATCAGCAATCATTGTGGCTCTTATCTTTGGTTTGATTAACCACGGAGTTTATGCCCCTCATAACTTCTTCTGGTTGCTTATCTGTACGATTCTCTTTAGTATTTTTGGTCAATTTGGTGATTTGGTTGAATCAGCTATTAAACGTCACTTTGGCGTTAAAGACTCAGGCAATCTCATTCCTGGGCATGGTGGTATTTTGGACCGTTGTGACAGCTGGATCTTCGTTTTCCCAATCATGCACTTCCTAGGACTTTTTTAAGAGTGGGGGTGTCTAGATGAAAGCTATTATTACCTTTTTACTGATTTTCTGTGTGATTGTCGTTTTCCATGAGTTTGGTCATTTCTTTTTCGCCAAACGTTCAGGAATTTTGGTTCGTGAATTTGCCATTGGTATGGGACCGAAAATTTTTGCACACACTGGTAAGGATGGTACCGTTTATACTATCCGTATCCTCTTTGGGTGGTTATGTCCGTATGGCTGGTTGGGGTGAAGATACAACTGAGATTAAAACAGGTAGTCCTGCTAGTCTAACGATTGGATCAGATGGTAAGGTAAGACGTATCAACCTTTCGGATCGCCAGGTTGACCAGACGGCTTTACCTATGAACGTCACTGCCTATGATTTGGAAGATAAGTTAACCATTACAGGTCTAGTCCTAGATGAGACCAAGACCTATGAGGTTGACCATGATGCCACTATCGTTGAGGAGGATGGTACAGAACTTCGTATCGCTCCTAAGGATGTCCAATATCAAAATGCAAGCATTTGGGGACGTTTAATTACCAACTTTGCTGGTCCTATGAATAACTTCATTCTTGGGGTGCTTGTCTTTATTATCTTAGCCTTTGTTCAAGGTGGTGTTCAAGACACATCGACCAACCGTATCCAGGTAGCCGATGGAGGCGCTGCTCAGGTGGCAGGATTGAAAAATGGTGATGCCATCGAGGCTATCAATAAGGACAAGGTTACTGATTGGGACAGCTTGAAGGAAGCATTGACAGAGAATACCCAAAAATTCTCCAAAGGTGATAGCCTTTCTGTGACAGTTTAAGAGAAGTAACGGTCAGGAAGAAACAATCTCTGTTAAACCTCAGGAGAACCAAGGTAGCTACTTTTTGGGTGTTTCTCCTGCTTTAAAAACAGGTCTTAAAGATAAGATTTTTGGTGGTTTCCAAATGGCTTGGGAAGGGGCCTTCAAAATTCTCGTGGCACTCAAGGGGCTTATCACCAACTTTAGTTTGAATAAACTTGGTGGACCAGTTGCCATGTTCCAGATGTCTGCCCAGGCTTCAGAAAGTGGCTTGATTTCCATTCTTAACCTTATGGGGATGCTCTCAATTAACTTGGGAATTTTCAATCTTATCCCAATTCCAGCCCTTGACGGTGGAAAAATTGTTATGAATATTATTGAAGCCATTCGTCGTAAACCACTTAATCAAGAAATTGAAAGCTATATTACACTTGCAGGTGTTGCTATCATGGTTGTTCTTATGATTGCAGTCACTTGGAATGATATTATGCGTGCTTTCTTTTAATTAGAAACAAAGAAACGAAAGGAAGTCTAAGGGACTTGAGCCAAGGGCCAGCCTCCTTAGTATGTAAATGATGAAACAAAGTAAAATGTTGATTCCAACACTTCGTGAAATGCCAAGTGATGCTCAAGTTATCAGTCATGCCCTTATGGTACGTGCGGGTTACGTGCGTCAGGTTTCTGCTGGTATTTATGCTTATATGCCATTGGCAAATCGTGCTATCGAGAAATTCAAAACCATCATGCGTGAGGAGTTTGAAAAAATCGGTGCGGTTGAAATGTTGGCGCCAGCGCTTTTGACAGCAGATTTGTGGCGTGAGTCAGGCCGTTATGAAACTTACGGTGAAGACCTCTATAAATTGAAAAACCGTGATAAATCTGACTTTATCCTCGGTCCAACTCACGAAGAAACGTTTACAGCCTTGGTTCGTGATGCAGTTAAATCATACAAACAATTACCACTTAATCTCTACCAAATCCAATCAAAATACCGTGATGAAAAACGTCCTCGTAACGGTCTTCTTCGTACACGTGAATTTATCATGAAGGATGCTTATAGTTTCCACCAAAACTATGAAGATTTGGATGTAACCTATGAAGACTACCGTAAAGCTTATGAGGCTATCTTTACACGTGCTGGTCTTGAATTTAAGGGAATCATCGGTGATGGTGGTGCCATGGGTGGTAAGGATTCTCAAGAATTTATGGCGGTCACTCCTGAGCGTACAGATCTCAACCGTTGGGTAGTTCTTGACAAGTCAATTGCTTCATTGGATGAGATTCCAGAAGATGTCATGGAAGAAATCAAGAAAGAATTGACATCATGGTTGGTATCTGGTGAAGACACAATTGCCTACTCTACAGAGTCAAGCTATGCAGCTAACCTTGAGATGGCAACAAACGCCTACACACCAGCGACCAAGGTTGTGACTCAAGAAGAAGTGACTCGAGTTGAAACACCAGATTGCAAGTCAATTGATGAAGTTGCTGCTTTCTTGAATGTTCCAGAAGAACAAACCATCAAGACTTTGCTTTTCATTGCTGATGATGAACCAGTGGTGGCTCTTCTTGTCGGTAATGATCAGGTTAACGATGTGAAGTTGAAAAACTACCTTGCTGCTGATTTCCTTGAACCAGCTACAGAAGATGAGGCACGTCAAGTCTTTGGTGCTAACTTCGGTTCTCTTGGTCCAGTTAACCTTCCTGAAAATGTTCGTATCGTTGCGGACCGTAAGGTTCAAGACGTGGCTAATGCAGTTGTTGGAGCCAATGAAGATGGTTACCACTTGACAGGTGTTAACCCAGAGCGTGACTTCAAGGCAGAATACGTGGATATTCGTGAAGTTAAAGAGGGTGAAATTTCACCAGATGGTCAAGGTGTCCTTCAGTTTGCGCGTGGTATCGAGATTGGTCATATCTTTAAACTTGGGACACGTTACTCTGAAAGTATGGGTGCTAACGTTCTTGATGAAAATGGCCGTGCTGTTCCAATTATCATGGGATGTTACGGTATCGGTGTTAGCCGTATTTTGTCAGCTGTGATCGAGCAACATGCACGTCTCTTTGTTAACAAGACACCAAAAGGTCAATACCGCTATGCATGGGGAATTAACTTCCCTAAAGAATTGGCTCCGTATGATGTTCACTTGATTACAGTTAACACTAAGGATGAGGAAGCCAATGCTTTGACAGAACGTTTGGAAGCTGCTCTTATGGCTGAAGGCTATGATGTCTTGACAGATGATCGTAATGAGCGTGTTGGTTCTAAATTCTCAGACAGTGACCTTATCGGACTTCCAATTCGTGTGACAGTTGGTAAAAAAGCCAGCGAAGGTGTTGTCGAAGTTAAAATCAAGGCAACTGGTGATACTATTGAAGTTAATGCCGATAACTTGATTGAAACACTCGCTATCTTAACAACCGAACAAGATGCTTAATATAAAAAATCTTTCTTGCAGCAGCAGGAAGAGATTTTTCTTTTGCAGTGACAATGATAAATTGAGAGAAAAGAGAGTAAATTCCAATTTGACAGAATTGTCTAAATAGTGTAAACTTAAAACTATCATAACTACGGAGGCATCACATGCTTAACAAAGCGACCCATTTGGGAAATCTTAAAGCTTTTTATTACTTTAGTTTCTTTAGATAGGACGTTTGTGTTTCAGGATACAAGCGTCAGTCAGTTTGTATCTATGAAGCTAAAGCATTTTGTGATGGATTAGCCGATTAGATGAATAGGTCTAACCGGTGACATAAGCTAGCCTGTGCTAGTCAAGATGCATAAAACCAGTTGGGCCTGTCCTAACTGGTTTTTTTCATACCGTGGTCTATTTTTAATTTTCATTTGACTCTATCGTCTCGGAAAAAAGATGAAAGAAAATTGGAAATAGATAGAATAAAAAATAGAGGTATACAAGATGAAGAAATTCTTGGTCAGTATGATGCTGTTATCACAGCCGTCCTCTTAGTAGCATGTTCCAATGCTTCTAATAAAGATTTGGTTCACGTCGGTGTGCTCCAATATGTGGAACATCCTTCCTTGTCAGCGACCCGTAAAGTTCATTGAAGAACTCAAAGAGGAAGGTTACGTCGACGGTAAGAACATCAAAATCGATTATCAGAATGCACAAGGAGATCAGTCTAACTTGCAGACGATTTCTCAGTCGCTTATTGAAGATAACGATCTTATGTTGGCTATCGCAACCCCAGCAGCCCAGTCTTTGAGTAGTTTGACAAAGGACAAGCCAATTCTCTTTACAGCTGTTACAGATCCAGTTTCAGCTAAATTGGTTAAGTCTATGGACAATGTTGGAGGAAATGTGACAGGGACAAGCGACATGTCACCAATCAACAAACAAGTCGAGTTGTTGAAAAAAGTCCTTCCAAACACTAAAAAAGTTGGGATTATGTACACGACCAGTGAGCGTAACTCAGAAGTTCAGGTTGAAGAAGCCAAGAAATACTTCAAGGAAGCTGGTATTGAAACGGTTATCAAAGGAATTTCATCAACCAATGATATCCAAGACACAGCCAAGAGCTTGATGAGTCAAACCGAAGTGATTTTCATCCCAACTGATAATACCATTGTTAGTGCTATTAATACCTTGGTAGATCTTTCTAAAGAGACTAAGGTTCCAGTTGTTGGTAGTGACGCTGGTAGTGTAGAAAAAGGTGTCCTATTTACTTATGGAACCAACTATGAAGCGCTTGGACGTCAAACAGGTAAGTTGGCAGGCCGTGTTCTCCGAGGTGAGAAGGTCAAGGATGTCGATGCCGAGTATCCTAAAACCCTAAATGTTGTGGTTAACCATGACATGGCTAAAGAACTTGGTATTGATGTTTCTAGCATTAGTGACGAGGAATCTAAAGCATCAACGCAAGATGACAAACCAATTTCTAAAAAAGATAAGGGTGTCATTAAGCTTAAGGTCAATAAGTCTTCTAAAAAAGGATTTTCAAATGTGGTGCTAACAGCCATTTCTCAGGGGCTTCTCTGGGCTATTATGGCTATCGGGGTCTTCATTACCTTCCGTATTTTGGACCTTGCTGATTTGACAGCTGAGGGGGCCTTCCCACTTGGTGCTGCTACGACAACTATCATGATTATCCGTGGAATCAACCAATCTTTGCGACTCTAGGTGGCTTTGTAGCTGGTATGCTTGCTGGAGCTGTGTCTGGCTTTATGCATACGAAAATGAAGATACCAGCACTTTTAACGGGGATCATTACCTTAACAGGGCTTTATTCAGTTAACCTTTTGGTTCTTTGGAAGTGCCAATGTCTCTCTTTCAGGACACAACACGCTGGTGACTATGGTGATGAATCTTGGTCTATCTAAGCTGAATGGTGTGATTCTATTAGGACTGATTTTTGTTAGTCTGGTAGTACTTATGTTGGTTGTTCTCCTTAATACACAGGTTGGACTTGCTCTTCGTGCAACAGGTGATAACCTTGCCATGGGTGAAGCTAATGGTATCAAGGTTGACCGCATGAAGATACTTGGCTACATGATTTCTAATGGTTTGATTGCCCTATCAGGTGCCCTCCTAGCTCAAAACAATGGCTATGCGGATATGAATATGGGTACTGGTACAATCGTAAATGGCTTGGCTGCAATTATCTTGGCTGAAGTTATCGTCAAGTATCTACCACTTGGTAAACGCCTGTGGTCGATTGTTGTAGGAGCTGTTCTTTACCGTCTGGTCTTGGTTATTATCCTTGCCATGAACGTTGATGCTCAAATGTTGAAATTGGCTTCAGCCATCTTGCTTGCCGTCATCCTATATGTACCAGAAGTACGACAAAAATTGAAAATCAACCTAACAAATCCTTGACTTTAGGAGGTGACAAGTAATGGCTTTACTTAGTTTACAACAGATTCACAAGACCTTTGAAAAAGGCACAGTCAATGAAAATCACGTCCTTCGTGGTTTGAATCTCGACATTGAGCAGGGAGACTTTATCTCTGTTATTGGAGGAAATGGTGCTGGTAAATCAACCTTGATGAATTCAATCGCTGGTGTTCTTAGCATTGATGAAGGGGATATCTTGTTGGAGGGGCAATCTATTAAGAAAGCATCTGTAGATGAGCGCTCTAAAGACATTAGCCGTGTTTTCCAAGATCCTCGAATGGGGACAGCGACAAACCTTTCTATCGAAGAAAATATGGCGATTGCCTATCGTCGTGGTAAGAAACGTAGCTTCTTTAAAAAGTCTATCACTGAAAGCGAACGTCAAGTCTTCAAGGAAGCTTTGGTAGATCTTGGTCTTGGTCTTGAGAATCGTATGAAGACCGATGCTAATTTCTTGTCAGGTGGACAACGTCAGGCCTTGACACTTGCTATGGCAACCTTGGTTCGTCCAAAAATCTTGCTTTTGGATGAACACACAGCAGCCTAGATCCTAAGACAAGTGATATGGTCATGAATTTGACACGTAAGATCGTTGAAGAACAAGAATTAACAACCCTTATGATTACCCATAATATGGAACATGCTATCGAATATGGGAACCGTCTAGTCATGCTCTATCACGGAAAAATCGTCGTCGATGTGCGAGGTGAGGAAAAGAAAAACCTCACTGTTGCAGAACTTATGGACCTCTTCCACAAAAATAGTGGACAAGTCCTCAATGACGATGCCTTGGTACTCGGTTAATAAACAAAAAAAGAAACTATCCAAAGTTCAGATTTTGGGTAGTTTTTTCTTGACTATTTTTGACCAAGTGCTAAAATAAATATATGGATTAGCACTCGTGGTTTATGAGTGCTAAAAATAACGTTTCACACGTTACTAATAATAAATAACATTTGGAGGTAATTGGTATGGCATTGAAACCATTGGGTGATCGTATCGTTGTCCGTTTTGAAGAAACAGAAGAAAAAACAGCTAGTGGCTTTGTTTTGGCAGGAGCCAGTCATGAAGCTACAAAGACTGCTGAGGTTTTGGTAGTAGGTGAAGGAATCCGTACTCTTACTGGTGAATTGATTGCACCTAGTGTTGCAGCAGGCGATAAAGTTCTTGTTGAAAATGGTGCAGGTGTCAATGTTAAAGACGGAGATGATTCCGTTTCAATTATCCGTGAAGCAGATATTTTAGCAGTCCTAGCTAGGTTTATGCTAATCAGATATAAAGTAAGATAAAGAAGGAGTAACTATGGCAAAAGATATTAAATTTTCATCAGATGCACGCGCAGCAATGGTCCGTGGTGTTGATACTTTGGCTGATACAGTTAAGGTAACGCTTGGTCCTAAAGGTCGTAACGTGGTTTTGGAAAAAGCTTTTGGCTCACCTCTTATCACTAATGATGGTGTGACAATTGCTAAAGAAATTGAACTCGAAGATCACTTTGAAAATATGGGTGCTAAACTTGTCAGCGAAGTGGCTTCAAAAACGAACGATATTGCCGGTGACGGAACAACTACAGCCACTGTTTTGACACAGGCTATCGTCCGTGAAGGTCTCAAAAATGTAACGGCTGGTGCTAATCCAATCGGTATCCGTCGTGGGATTGAAGCAGCTGTAGCTACAGCCGTGGAAGAGCTTAAAGCCATTGCACAACCAGTTGCTAATAAAGAAGCTATTGCCCAAGTCGCAGCGGTTTCATCACGTTCTGAAAAAGTTGGTGAATACATTTCAGAAGCTATGGAACGTGTGGGTAATGACGGTGTTATCACTATTGAAGAGTCACGTGGTATGGAGACTGAACTCGAAGTGGTTGAAGGTATGCAGTTTGACCGTGGTTATCTTTCTCAGTACATGGTTACTGATAATGAAAAGATGGTCGCTGACCTTGATAATCCATTTATCCTTGTGACTGACAAGAAAATTTCAAATATCCAAGATGTCCTTCCACTCTTGGAAGAAGTGCTTAAGACAAGTCGTCCACTCTTGATTATTGCTGATGATGTGGATGGTGAAGCTCTTCCTACACTTGTTCTTAACAAGATTCGTGGAACTTTCAATGTTGTTGCTGTTAAGGCGCCTGGCTTTGGTGACCGTCGTAAAGCGATGTTGGAAGACATTGCCGTATTGACAGGAGCAACTGTCATTACTGAAGATCTTGGTCTTGAACTTAAGGATGCAACTATGGCAGCACTTGGTCAAGCTTCGAAAGTAACTGTGGATAAAGATAGCACAGTTATCGTTGAAGGTGCAGGAAGCACAGAAGCGATTGCTAACCGTGTTAACCTCATCAAGTCTCAATTGGAAACAACAACATCTGAATTTGACCGTGAAAAACTTCAAGAACGTTTGGCTAAATTGTCAGGTGGGGTTGCAGTTGTTAAGGTTGGTGCGGCCACTGAAACAGCCCTTAAAGAAATGAAACTTCGTATCGAAGATGCCCTTAACGCTACTCGTGCCGCTGTTGAAGAAGGTATCGTAGCAGGTGGTGGTACAGCCCTTGTTAACGTCATTGCTAAGGTTGCTGAACTTGATCTTGAAGGTGACGACGCTACAGGACGTAACATTGTCCTCCGTGCCTTGGAAGAACCAGTTCGTCAAATTGCTTATAACGCTGGTTATGAAGGTTCAGTTATCATCGATAAATTGAAGAACAGCCCAGTTGGTACAGGCTTTAACGCTGCTAACGGTGAATGGGTAGATATGGTTGAAGCAGGAATTATCGACCTGTTAAGGTCACACGTTCTGCCCTCCAAAATGCTGCTTCTGTAGCTAGTCTTATCTTGACAACTGAAGCAGTCGTTGCCAACAAACCTGAACCAGAAGCTCCAGCAGCACCAGCTATGGATCCAGGAATGATGGGCTACTAAGAGTTTAAAAAAGCAAAAGAAAAAACCTTAGGGAAAGTCGAGAAACTTTTTCTGGGTTTTCTTTTTTTTCAATTATTTGTTGTTAATTACTGAAAAGGGTTAAATGTATCAGAACTTCCTTGTTGACCTGCCATTTGCATCATCATTTGTTGTTGTCTAATGCGTTCTGCTTCCTTATTCGTATTGATAGAAACAGCAAGAAGGATGATCCAACCGATGAATGTCCAGCCTAGAAGAAAGGATAGGATAAAGATTGGCCATTTTTTATCTGTTTTATTTAGAAGAGCTGGTAATATAAGAAGTACTACCAAGGGGAAATTAATGATGACGGAGAGAAGAGCCGTGATCAATCCGGCACTAAGATCATCACTGGCAATTCCCAAGAGTATCATTCCAAGAGCCAGAGGATAGCTGGGATGGAGCGACGGCTAACATGATGAAGTTTGTTTGGGTTTTCTTGTCTTGTTTCTTCCAAGTTTCATTTAGATTTTTGCTTGCTTGTTGGAAAGTTTCACCAGTTGATTCGCAAATTGGTTAACAGTCTGACTGGCAGTTTCTACAACAGGTTTAACTTGTTCCTGGAAGGTCTTTGATTGCTTTTCTTGAGATAAGTTAGTTGCTTGGAAAGTTTCTTCTTCATCTGCTGTAGAGTTAGTGAGTGGCTCTTCAGCAACATCATAGCTGTCAACATTTTTTTTCGGCAGTTTCTACCACTTCTGTTGATGGTGCAGATTCTGCTGGTTCAACAACTTCTGAATCTTGCTTAGTTTCTACAGTCTCTTTTTGTGAGACAGTTTCTGTTACTTCGACAGTTTGTTTGGGAGTTTCTCGGACAAACTCGCCTTTCTGAGCTGCTTCAGCCATTTCTTGAATACTTGGATTACGACCATTAACTGCTTGGAAAAAATCGATCCAATCTTGTTGCTTCATGTGTATAACCTCCAGATATCTTGATTAAAAAATGTTGATAATTACAATTATAGCAATAGTGTAAGGGGATCGCAATGGGAGTCTTTACTTTATTTCCTTATAATCTTCTTATCACTAAAGATGGGAAAGAGAAAGAAATAGGTTAGGATATAGACCACTAGAGGATATATCAGTGGATTATAGTCCCAGGCTCCTTGCCAATCTAGGTGTAAGAGTCTAACACTAGCGCGTGTTAGGCCTGTGCTCCAAGCTTTAAGGCCAAATGGTCTTAGGATTAAACTGAGTGGTGTTGGAAGATGCAAAAGGTAGACTCCATAAACTGCCACTAAAACTAAGAGATATAATCTAAAAAAACGCTGGTGGTAGGCCCACAAGCGTGTAAAATAGTTTTTCATTAGCCAATAACTGCAAAGAGTTTTTGAGCGTTTGATTGGCGAGTAGCATCCATGATGAGGAATAAGTCAACAATTGACCAGATACCACATCCACCACACGTCAAAAGTTTACCAACACCGAGACCAATTTGTCCTAATAGAAAGCGGTCAATTCCAAGAGTCCCACCTAGAAGTGAAATAATCAACAACATTGTTGGATCTTGGAAGCTGATTGAGTAAAGCATTGAAAGTTGTTGTTCAGGAAGTGCCTCAAGACGTTGGCGGATGTACTGAACTTGTTCTGTTGGGAAATACTTGGCGTTAATTGCTAGCCATTGATCGACTGGATTCATAAATTAAATACCCCTCAAATTTTAAATGATATGTAAAGGATAACATATTGTAAAGGGAGATTCAAGGCGGTTAAGGCTTTTGAAGTCAATAAAAGCAACTTATTTGCAAGCTTCCACTGTGTCATAACTAGAGGATCATTAGGATAATCCTTTCGCACTATGCTTGAGAATGAGCCTACTTCTATTATTTGTGATTTCTCAACCCTTGTTCAAAACTGTTTGAGCTCGCCTTAACAGTGATTTTGTCGAGTGTTAAGGGATGGGTGAAACTAAGGGTGTGAGCGTGGAGCATGAGTCGAGATGCGGGGCGGTGGCTATAAAGAGGGTCCCCCAGAATGGCATGCCCATGGTGGGCCAGATGCACACGAATTTGGTGGGTCCGACCGGTTTTTAGTTGGCAGTTGACCAGACTAGCTCCTTTGAAGGCTTTGAGGCGCGTGATGGTTGTATAGGCAACCTGCCCTTTTCTAGGATCAACCACTCGTTTTCTACGGTCATGGCGGTCGCGTCCAATCTTGTCTTTGTACACAGTCTCCTTGGTCTGAAATTTACCTTCAGCCAAAGCCCAGTATTGACGCTGAATCTTCTTATCTTCCAAGAGTCTATTGAGAATTGGCAGGATAAACGGATTTTTTGCGAAGAGTACAGCCCCACTAGTTTCCATGTCTAGTCGATGAACGACGTAACAGGTTTGCCCACAATAGGCCGAAACATGGTTAAGTAGAGCAATTTCTGTGGGTTCATTACCATGTGTTTTCATTCCTTCAGGTTTATTGACCACGATGAGATGCTGATCCTCATAGAGAGGTTCTACTAAACTGGCATTTCCCATAGGGATAATTTTTTTCAGGGTAGTCCTCTGTATCAAAGGTCAGGCTAATCTTATCACCTTTTTCAACAGGACTCTGCCAATTAATAGTCTCTCCATTGATGAGGACGTGCTTTTTCGTGCGTAGGAAATGACGAATCTTACGAGGAATGAGGAGCTTAGTTTCGAGCAAGTCTTTGACGGTTGTTGCAGGATAGGGATTGATAATTTCTACGTGTAAAGTCATGGTTTCATTATATCATGAACGTTTAAAAGAGGACAGAATCTGTAAAAACTTGGTATAATAGGGTTATGACATTTTTTGATAATCTAAAAAACAAACTTTTTAAAGAAGAAAATAGCGGAAAGGGCAAGGATTCCCAGCCTGCTGAAAAATCGAAGAATTTACAAAATAAGATAAAGGGACTCTTCGCTAAGAAACCTGATGAGGTTGAACAAGCCGTTGAAGACCTAGATATGTCTCAGGAAAGTCAAGAGACGTCACGTTATCAACGTTCTAAGCAAAAGAAACCTATTGATACGACCAAACCTTTAGGTAAGGTTCAGGCGTTCTTGAGCAAGTTTACACTTTCGCCAAGAAATCCTATTCGTCGTTTCTGGCGTCGTTATCATATTGGGAAAATTCTCTTTATCTTGGTAGCTATGCTGGTTTTGACAGTTGGTTCCTACCTTTTCTATATTGCCAAGACGACCAATGTTTCAGATCTTCAAGATGCCTTGAAAGCTACGACGGTTATTTATGACAAAGAAGGCAATCAAGCTGGTTCTTTGTCAGGGCAAAAAGGGACTTATGTGGAGCTGGATGCCATTAGTGATAGCCTAGAGAATGCTGTTATAGCAACTGAGGACCGTACCTTCTATGAAAATAGCGGGGTTAACGTCAAGCGATTCCTCTTGGCCATTGTGTCCATGGGACGCTTTGGTGGTGGTTCGACCATTACCCAACAGTTGGCTAAAAATGCCTTCTTGACACAAGAACAGACAGTCACTCGTAAGGCCAAGGAATTCTTCCTCTCTTTGGAATTAACCAAGAAATACAGCAAGCAAGAAATCCTTACTATGTACTCAATAATGCCTACTTCGGAAATGGGGTTTGGGGTGTTGAAGACGCCAGCCAAAAATACTTCGGGACAAGTGCTGCCAATCTAACCGTTGATGAAGCAGCGACCCTCGCTGGTATGCTTAAGGGACCTGAAATTTACAACCCAATCGATAATATCCAAAATGCGACCAACCGTCGAAACACTGTCCTCGCCAACATGGTTGATGACAAGAAGTTGAGTCAGGCAGATGCCGACAGTGCGGCTGGAGTTGATATGGCTAGTCGTCTGGATGATACCTATCAAGGGACTGGCGATGACTACAAGTATCCGTCTTACTTCGATGCCGTCATTGAAGAAGCTACGAAAACTTATGGCTTGAGTGAGGATGAAATTGTTAAAAATGGCTACAAGATCTACACAGAGATGGATGCCAATTCACAAGCTAACATGCAGCAAACCTACGAAAATACTTATCTCTTCCCTACATCAGAAAGTGATGGTAGTACAGCCCAGTCCGCTAGTGTGGCACTTGATCCAACAACTGGAGCGGTCCGTGGTCTAGTAGGTCGTGTGGGTGGTACTAGTGATACAACCTTCCGTAACTTTAACTATGCAACCCAAGGGAAGCGTAGTCCTGGATCGACCATCAAACCTTTAGTGGTCTATGCCCCAGCTCTGGCTTCAGGATGGAGCATCAATAAGGACCTTCCAAATAAACCAATCGACTATAACGGCTATACTCCAACCAACTACGGTGGTGTTGAGACAGAGGATGTGCCCATGTATCAAGCTTTGGCCAACTCTTATAATATTCCGGCAGTTACCTCTTTAATCAAATCGGTATACAAAGAGGGATTAGTTACGGTCAGAAATTTGGTCTTAACTTTGACAATGTTCCAGAAGAACTGGGGATTTCACTTGGTGGTGGTGTGACAGCTAGTCCTCTTCAAATGGCTCAGGCTTATGCGACCTTTGCTAATGGTGGTGAGATGAATACGGCTTATTTCATCACTAAAATTGAAAATGCCAGTGGTGACATTATTGCTACCCATAGTAAGAAGTCTAAACGTGTTATCAGCCAGTCAGTAGCTAACCAGATGACCAGCATGATGCTTGGTACCTTCTCAAATGGTTCCGCTGTGAATGCCAACTACACAGGTTATACGATGGCAGGTAAGACAGGTACTGTTCAGGCTGAATTTAACAAGGATTTGACTAGCGACCAGTGGGTGATTGGTTATACTCCTGATGTGGTTATGACGACCTGGATTGGTTTTGATAAGACTGACGAGAGTCACTACCTAACAGGAGCTAGCTCGGGAACAGCTTCGACGATTTTCAGCTACATCGCTGCGGATGTTTTGCCAAATACACCAGGTACTGAGTTTACCGTTGAAAATGCCTATGCAGCTGATGGTCAAACACTAGACTATACGGCAGATCCAAATGACTCGCGCAATAGCAGTAACAAGTCATGGACAGACAAGGCATCAGACGTTGTGAATGACGTTAAAGATCAGGCAAGCAGCCTTTGGGATAAGATTACAGACTCCTTCTCAGGTCTATTCAGATAGCTTGTCAATTGCATTTAAAAGTGGTAAGATAAAAAGAACGGAGGCGTTATGGAACAGAAAAAAGCAAGCCTAGCGTGTGCTGAATGTGGGAGCCGAAACTACTCAATTAATGTGAGTAGCACTCCCAAACCAACACGACTAGAAGTTAACAAATTTTGTAAACATTGTAAAAAATACACCTTGCATAAAGAAACAAGATAGGAGACACCGTGAGACAAACTGGAAGTATTTTCAAAGTCTTGAAAGACACGACTTGGCCAGACCGTAAACAACGCTGGCACGATTTTATTTCAGTTCTTGAGTATACTGCGTTCTTCACTGTCATCATCTATGCGTTTGATGAATTGTTGAGTCGCGCTATGTCAGCACTGATTAACTTTTTCTAAAGAAAACACAAAAAGAGTGGGAATGCCTGCTCTTTTTTGTTATAATAAATGCAGATAAAAGCGAGAACGAGGGCCACCAGGCTTTTTTATTACGCTTTGAATTAAACCATAGACATTCATTGACATTTAACACTCGAAGCTAGAAGATAGCTAGCCGAAGGTGTTTAAATGTCATTTAGAAAAAAGAAAGGAATCCTAAAATGCTAGATTCATTCGACAAGGGCTGGTTCGTCCTTCAAACCTATTCAGGATACGAAAACAAAGTTAAAGAAAACCTTTTGCAACGTGCCCAAACTTATAACATGCTTGAAAATATCTTGCGTGTTGAAATCCCAACTCAAACGGTCAATGTTGAGAAAAACGGTAAAGTTAAAGAAGTAGAAGAAAACCGCTTCCCTGGTTACGTTCTTGTTGAGATGGTAATGACAGACGAAGCATGGTTCGTTGTCCGTAACACTCCAAACGTTACTGGTTTCGTTGGTTCTCACGGTAACCGTTCTAAACCAACACCACTTTTGGAAGAAGAAATCCGTCAAATCTTGATTTCAATGGGTCAAACCGTTGATGTCTTTGATACTAATATCAAGGTTGGTGACGTGGTTCAAATCATTGATGGTGCCTTTATGGGTCAAGAAGGCCGTGTTGTAGAAATTGAAAACAACAAGGTTAAAATCATGATTAATATGTTTGGTTCAGAAACAGCTGCTGAACTTGAACTTTACCAAATCGCTGAACTCTAAGATAGACAAATAGAGGTCGAGATAAGAGACTTCAACATCGGAAGACTATCTCATTAAACTTGAGGGAGAGACTAGAAGCTAGATTTTGAAATTTAGTTCTGTGTCAACTCCCTTTTTTCTAACGGATGATGAAT
>ENA-OQAN01000041-OQAN01000041.1-human-gut-metagenome-genome-assembly--contig:-NODE-41-length-60999-cov-2.343803_pt1 | contig 60999 bp, 78 predicted proteins | sample MGYA00242735_ERZ504527 | MGnify/ENA primary metagenome ERZ504527 (study PRJEB26092, sample SAMD00036230) | human gut metagenome | host: Homo sapiens | study: EMG produced TPA metagenomics assembly of... | reverse complement strand
TCGCAATCTGTAATATTCAACATATTAGGCCAGCACCATTCAATCATCAAATCAACAATACTACCGGGACTTTTTACTTTGCCATAAGAAACAACAACCTGCTTCAACAAAGAATCCTGTCCGTTATCAGCAATTCTTGCACATAATTTTTTCTGCTTCCCACCAACACGCTCGAACGCTTGTATGTTATATCTTCAAAGTTAACAATGGTATCACCTGCCACCAGCAGTTGGAATGTACTGATTTTATGCGAAACAACACCTCTTATATTTAATCGGACAAAGGAATCTCTCTTGTTTCCCATACCTCTTTTTTCTATTGTATTCTTTATCTCTATTGAATCAATATCAATGTTATTCTGTATATATTCCCCCAATTCATTGTATAAATACTCTGTGGTCAAGAAAAAGCGTCCTTTGAATGGCACAATTTTCATCATTTCCTGCAATGAACGAATCATTGCATCTTGCTCGTTCAATTTAACATTCAATACTTCCACCCTTTGACTCATCGATTTGTACCGTTCCCTCAACATAGCAAAAATAATAGTCAGGCATACAAATACATATACTACCCACGCAGGAAACGAAAGCAAAATTGATTTAATATCAAGATCAGGCTGCGTAAATAGTTGCAAAGCCTGTATAACCCCACCCAGTGTTGCAAAGCCGCCAAATGTCTTTATACCTAAGTTGTACAAGTATAATCTATTTTCCATATTGTGGTTTGTCTGTTTCTAGTTGCTTTAACTCATTATTCAAAATGTCTATTTCTCTCTGTATATCGTTCCATTCCAAACGCCCAGTTGTCATCTTCTGCTTTAACTTCAAATCCCTGATTTTTTTCTTTATCTCTTCTATTTTATTCATGGTATATACAATTTATTGATTACAAATTCAATGAACAGACTCTAAGCGGGAAAGAAACAAACTATTCTTCAGAGTCATTTCCTTTAAAAAAAGCGGGGAAAGAAACGCCCGTTGCCGGATACGTATGCTTTCCCCGCTTGAAAGAATTTATAATTTCTACTTTGGGTAGAAGTTGCTTCTCACGAAGGAGAAGCGGACTTTTACTTTATAGTATGATTATTTTTTAATCATCTAATTCAGATTAGAGGTTAGATTTTACAGTTACAGGAATTGTACCAACCGCAACACCCCAAGTGTATGTAACCGTAACTTTCACATTGATAGTCTTGTTGGCTGTCAAAGCTACACCATCATTCTGCCATGTAAATTCACCCGTTGTAGCATTTACACTAGCTCCCTTAGCAGCATCCTCTTCCGATACTTCGAACTTAGCTGCCTGAGCATTATAGTAACCGGCAATAGTAGCATCCATCGTACCGTTTTCAATTACTTTTTCACCAGCAATGCTTACCAAGTTGATTGCAGAATTCAACTGCAATTTATCGGCAGGATTCTTCTTGTCTGTAGTTTCAAACTTGGCATCTTTCTTCAAAGTGATATTCTTCAACGGGTCAGCAAACTTAACCTGGATCTTAGTACCATTGTCAATCTTCTGGCCATTAATCAGAACAAATACCATTACATCAACCGGATCGATCTTAGAAATGTTGATACGGTTACCTTCTTTATCATTGCAAGATCCTGTATAGGTCAGGATATTGTTAGTCAAATCAAAATCTGTACGAGTTTCACCAGCTACTGTTTCAAATACCAAATCAAGGTCTTTATTCTTATATCCGCGACGTAAGTCACCAGACATGATATAATTAGAACCTACAAGTTTACCGGCATTAATCATATAACCGTCTTTCCAGTAATCATTGTCTTTAACCAAAGTTACTTCAGGATATACTACCTTAACCTCATAAACAACTTCTGCACCTGTATTACCAATTTTAAATACTACTTTGTACTTGCCAAGCTGATCCTTAGTCAAGATATTCTTAACGTTTACATACAAGAAGCTTTCATTGTTTTCATATGCTGTGCCAGCAGAAATAACACCATTACTACTGCTTGTTTGTACATATTCACTTCTTTCTGCATCCCAAATATAATATTCACGAGTATATCCTGCACTCCAGAATGTTTGAGAAGACATGCCCAATGTATTATATACATCATTCATATCAAACTTGAATCTATAATCTTTTGATTCAAGAGTTAATTCATGAGTTTCAGATTTGGTATAAGTCTTAGTAGTAGCAATCTTCTCAACTGACGATACAGTTAATTCTTTTTCAGCCAATTTATATCCGTCTTTCTTATCATATACAGATACGATGAAAGTACATTCATGACCTACAGAAGAAATTTGTCCATTAGTCTTAATAACGCCATTTTCTACAGTGAAATAATTGCCTTTGTCTTCACCAGCTTTCTTAGCTACTTCGTAGTAAGGAGCAAAACCATATTTTCTCAAATCTTTGTATGAATTATAAGAAGTGTAGTCGCCAACACTTAAAGTATCAGCAACATTCAGTTCACCTGTATATAAAAGGTCCATCGGAATAGTGGTACTCCAATTCATATAGGATTCATCTCCATTATCATCCTTACGAGCTTCGAATACTGTCAAGTTTCTACGATCGATTGTTTGAGATGTAAGCAAATGGTAAGTAGAAATTGCGCTCTGTGCATCATTCTGAACCTGTAAAGCCACAGCATATTTCTTATTCTTCAAAGAGAATGCTTCACCAGCTTTAGCTTTTACAGTCAAAACACCATCAGCAAACGATTTGTCAGCAACATCTAAGATAGAACCTGCAGCTCTTGACTGTACTTCATTTACCAAGAAACCAATATTTGCTTTTGCCAAATCAATACTTGCAGGAGAAACACGATAGTTGAAAACAATATCGTTAGTCAATGAAACATTATTATCCCACAAATGGTTCTTATCGTTAAGATCGTCACCAACAGAAATATTGATAGCAACTACTTTAGTCTGCATATCACTATATGTCGGCATAAACACCACGTTCAAAGCAGCTGCAGCGGCAGTAGCAGGAAGAACGATTGACTCATATTCCCCGGTAGTCTGGTTATACACATGCAATTCATAGTTATCACCATTCTTCACCACGTAGGTACTGGTTCCGGCAGCAGAGATACCTGTATCTTCCACTTCTTTTGTCTCGGTGTTATAAGCAAACCAGTTACCGTTTTCACCGATATAAGGAGATACACCAGCAACACCAGCTTCGCCAGCTTGACCAACAGCCTGATACTCGGTCTTTACATCATTCTTATACCAGAAACCGTCAGTACCAATCTCCCATTTCACAGCATCAGCACCAGCAGCACCATCTTTACCATTCGTAATGGTATAAGAAGTGTTATCCGAAAAAGTTACGGTAAAACCACCAGTAGTTGGAGCCAAACTTGTAATCCATTTGCCTTCATTTACTTTTGCCTGTAAAGCACTCAGATCTCCTTTAAGATCGACAACTCTTTATTGATGTTGTCAATGTCATCATCATAGTCTTTACAAGACACAAATGTTCCCGTTGACGAAACCATCAAGGCTCCGAACAGGATTGCACTTAAAAACTTTTTGTTCATAATAGAAAACTTTAAATTTATAAATTTAAAAACTAAAATTGATTATACATATTAATCTCATTATTAATATCTTAGTTCGTTTATTACCTGTAACTCCCGTTTCCTCCTTTCCCGTGACTGATAAGACAAAGGTGACACACCCGCAACCTTACTGAAAGCTGAATAGAAAGCGCTTTTAGAAGCGAAACCGCAACTACGAGGCAAGTCATTCAATGCACAACGACCGAAACTAAGAAGCTCCTTGGCATATTCCACACGATAGCCGTTCACAAGCTCCTTCAAGTTACAGCCAAAGTATTTGTTTACTACATTACTCAGGTAGGTCTGGTTTGTTTCAAGCAAATCGCTCAGTTTTTTCAGCGAAAGCGAAGTGTCAAGGAATATCTGACGTATCTCAAGCTGGTACAATATAGCTTTATATATACGGCAGTCCACTTTACGAATATTCGCTTCCTTGCCGACAAACTCCTCCTCCCAATGCCGCTGGGCGGCCTTGAAAAGCAAGTTCTTCTGCCGCTCGGAAACGGCGCTACTTCGTTTACGTCTTAGAAATAGATATTCCATCTGCTCTATGTTAATTTCATTCATTCTCATCGCTTCAAAGACATACTTTATCATTAATAATAAAGGTAACTTAAAACGACATTTTCTATAGATCTCTTGGTAAGAGATCTATAGAAAGTAACTAACAAACAATATATCAACATATTATATCCTATTTCAAATAGGATAAAGGAGTATAAAAATGGACTTGGAAGCTTATTTTTTATTATAAATTCCTATTTTTTTTGCCAAAAATTGTATTAAGTTCTCAAAACTTTGCTTATTTTTGCACAGAAAATGTATATCTCTTACCAAGAGATATACAAATAAGCATATATAAAAGAAGGAAATAATCAATTGTTAATCAATTGATTACTATCACAAAAAAGAGATTCTCTCCTTAAAAAAGATTCACCGAAATAATTTGAACAAACTCTTTGAACGGAAATCGGTCAACAAGTTTCAGGCATCAAGCCAACTTAATCACTTTACGAAGTCAATTTCTCCAGAAAAGAACTTAAAGAAACATTATTTCCTGAGCCGATAAACCGGTAACCTAGGCAATTTACATCAAATGCAATACCGCCCTGTTTCATTTTTAGCATTCTTCCTTACGACCTGTTTCAAATCCTTCCTAAAGACCTTTTTCGAGTTCCTCTTTAGGGTCCTCCTCACGTCCTTTCTTCAATTGAGTAGACATTACGCTATACCAATCACGGAAGCTCTTCAAATTTTCCCAATGTTCACCAAACTCCCTAGAGGTGAATTTCGCAATCTCGGCAGCCTCGAAAAAACGGTCGAATACACGGCTCTGCAACGCACACAGACGCTCAAGAAGGGAAGATAGATTACGCAGAACGAACAGGCATTTGTCAAACATGCCCTCCACCTTATCTTCCTTCTTGTTGAACTTCAGGATTTCAAGAAAAAAGAACTTAAAGATAAGAAAAAAAATACTTAAGAGAAAAAGGATTTAGCATAAGTATAAACACAAATAAAGTTGCTTTGAACCATACATCAAAGCAACTTTCATAAAAGCCGGAACGAATGAAAACATTCCTTATTTTTTCTCTTCTTCGACAGAAGACAGTGGCGTACTGTTCTCTTTATAAGCAGCAAATCCTTTCACCTTTGTCCGTTCCTTATTAACACTTTCCGAAGCGGCACTACCCAGTTGCTGCAAATTTTGCTTGATAGCATCGTGAGTAACAAAGAAATGACTCGAGCATAGCTTTCAGATATTCGTCCAACTGGCCTTCTTTGGGAGTAAAGACCGTATGGCACTTGGAATGAAGCCCCACGTTTTTCTCATCCTCATCCGCCGTAAAGACAGTGGTCACCAACGAATCCACATTGACCAGATTGACAATCTCTTTTAAGTAAGGTAAAGCCGGATTATCCACACTGATAGACGCCCACCACGGATTCCATATCATGATGAACCGGGCCTCATCCTCCACCGCAATATAAAAATCATCACCTTGATATTTAAAGACAATATGTCCTTCCTCATTGGTTTCCGGCTGACAGCCTATCTTTTTGAGCACAGCTATAACCAGCTCTTCCGTACCGATATCCTCCAAGTCTTCCTTTGTCATACGGTCCAAACGGTCTCTACGTTTTTTACGCTCATGACGGATGCGAAGAACTAAAAATGCAAGCGGCCACAATGCCAATGCAATAACAGCGATTAGAATGGTGAGGTCGGTCATATCTGTTTGCGATTTAAGGGTTCAACATCAAAATACAGATAGTTGCTACACTATGCTAAACAAATATAGCAATTATAATCTTAAAAACATCTATTTCCATCGATTTATTTCAAGTGTTTCTTTATCCAAAGCAAATGCCGTATTCTGTGTCTTCAGAAGTCCAGTGCTCGTTGACTGGAGTAATCAACGCCTCTTTCGGACAGTTCAGTACATTATAGACAATGTAACTGGTAGTAGGAGGACAAGTATTGTCATTGAATCCCCATGTCATATAAACAGGAACAGTAATCTGTTTGGCAAAATTCACCACATCATAATATGCAAGGGTCTTCATCTTGGCAGGTGTATCCATATCTACCGTATTCTTAAAAAGATGAGGATATCCCCCGGCACGGCCGGCTTTGTAACCTGCCATATCACTTAAAGCGGGATGGTTTGCCACACATGCCGTAACACGCTTGTCAAGTCCTGCCGTAATCAAAGCCAAAGCTCCCCCTTGGCTCCCCCCCTGCACAATAACATTTTTACCATCCCATTCAGGTAATGAAGTCAGCAAATCAATACTGCGGACACAAGCCAGATAAACCCGTTTCATATAATAATTCTCGCGACTATCCAGGCCGTTTACCAAGTAGCCGTTTTCCCGGCTGCTGAAAGCGCGGCTTATCTCGCCGAAAGTATCCTCATCCAACTCCGGATTCAATCCGTGGATTTCTATCTCAAAGCGGATACACCTTCTTCCGCATAATATTTATGCCGCATAGGCCTTTGATCGTCTTGATGCCAGCCCCTGGAGGACACAGTACTACCGGATACTTTCCTTCCGCTTTAGGATAGAACAAATAGCCATAAATACACTGGTTCTGCTTATTCAGCTGAAGCCTGATCAAGTAACAGTCCATTTTGTCCGTAGAATATTTCTTTACATACTCTTTGGTATAAGTCAGAGGGAACTGAGCCGCTTCCGCCTTAGTCTTATTCCAGAATTCATTAAAATCAGAAGGCAACTGGGTATAAGGTTGAAGCTTCTCAGGAGAGAAACCGACTTTGATATGGTGGGAATAAGTTTTACCTCCTACTTTAGCCGTCAGACGACAATCACGGAAACCTGGCTCTTTCATTGTCCCCATAGAAATAACCGCTTTTCCATTCTTCAGTTTTACAGTTCCCTTGGTATCCGAAGGCATCATGTCGCCTCCCAGCTCATATAAAACCTCCACACCATCTTGCGGAACACCATATTTATAGAACTGAACCTCAATCTTCGCTTTCTCGCCTGTCTTGTACAACCAGTCGGCATGATCGGGTACAGTTACCCAAAGCACATCACTCCGATAAGGATAATTTTCGGCCGCTACTGAAAGAACGAACAAGACAGCCCCAATAAGCATGCTTAAAAATCTGTTTTTCATTGTAATTCTATTTAATAGTTCTAAAAATCAGTATTAAATCTACGTAACTCCGCACGCAAGGCACGAGCTCTCCCTCCTGTCATACTATCCAGCAACTCCCAAAAACGAGGGCCGTGATTCATTTCCTTGGTATGAGACAATTCGTGTAACAGTACATAATCCATCAAATGGGGAGGCAACAACATCAAATAACAGGAAAGATTGATACTGCCTGTTCCCGAACAACTTCCCCATCTTCCCTTGCTGCCGGTAATCTTCACACGTTTAATGGCAAATGATACTGTTCGGACAAAGCGGATAAAAGAGGTGGCAGATTATTCTTGCGCATTTTTCTTCATGGCACGGATGATGGCATTACGTACCAGCCTTTGTACTTCAGGTAAAGAAAAATCCACATTCCGCGGACAGATAATCTTGACTCCCTCCTCGGTAAAACGTACGGAAAAGCAAGTAAAGTTACCTTGCTCCAGCCATAAACGGAAACAGGGAGTATGAATACGAAAATTTAAATCAATCGGTTTCTTACTCACTTTCCTCCAGTCCTCCAACAGACGTTGCTTGTATTGCTCCACCACCTCCAGCACTTTGCTGCTTAAACTATAAGGAGGAACAGTAACATGCAGTCCGTCGGGCTTTACCCGCATAGTAACATTACGCGCCAGCTTGTGTGTACGCACTATAATACGGTCAAAATCTTTATCCGGAAGTACTCTTTTAGTTGCCATACGGATACAAAGATACAGCTTTCCAATAAAAAAAGGCAGAGATTTGCAACTTTCCAGGAATCTTCACCGTCTAATTAACAGAAACCAATTAAATATATATATTACCATGAGAACAAAAACTATTTATTTTTTCAGTCTTTTTCTGGCAATCACAATGATGACAGGCTGTTTCCACATATCATCAGGTCCGAAACCCAGCAAGAGTAAAATGACCAAAAAATATAGCGTAACTCCTTTCAATAAGATAGAGAACAAAGCACCTGCCAACATTGTCTTTACTCAAGGGAATGTGACCAAAGTAGAAGCCGACGGTCCGGATAATTACATCCCCCAACTCATTGTCATGGTCAAAGACAGTACGCTGAGTATCAGTATGGATAAAGACAAATTCAAAAACTTCAAGAGTTCAAAAATCAATATCTCAATTACCAGTCCGGTCTTATGTAGTATCAAGCAAAGAGGTGTAGGAAGTATTTATCTGAAAGACAGCGTGAAAGTAACAGATCTTTCTATCAGTGCTGAAGGTGTGGGGAGTATTGAAGCAAATGCATTAATGGCACGTTCCATCAAAGTATCCCAAGAAGGAGTAGGCAGTATCAATTTAAAGGGGCAGGCCGGTCATGCGACATATTATTTGGAAGGAGTAGGTAGCCTGAAAGCAAAAGACATGATTGTTTCTGATGTTGTAGTTGAACAAAACGGTGTGGGAAGTGTTTCTTGTTATGCATCCGGGACGATAAATATCAGTGCCCAGGGAGTAGGAAGTGTAAACTACTACGGTGACCCTCAGGTTACCGGACTAAAAAAATCCGGAATTGGAAGCGTTAAGAGCAAATAACTCATTTCATAACTCTCTCTTTACATTAAATTATCTACCAAGCAAAAAAGGATTACTGCTCACGCGGTAATCCTTTTTAAAATTATTTAGTTAGTTAATTTAAAATTTGAGAGAATTGAAACTTCACAGCCTCGAATTAAAAAGTTGTTTTAATAAGCACTAACTATCATATTTATATAAAAGCAAATGAAAATGTTCTAGTTTGTTTTCCCTGTACCGGTATCATCAACGGTAATCTTTGCCACCGTATCTGTAGGCAATACAGGTTCGTATGCCACTTGGGGTCGGTAGTAGAATTCTGATACTCATCGTGTACCGATACCGTATCACTATCACCACCTTCCATAGTGTGTTGCATCACTGTACCCATAAGAAACAACACGGCAATCATTGCAGCCGCTTTAAACAGAGGCATAAAACGCGTACGCATAGTCAGACGTTGTGCTTTTACCACCGGTCTTTCTATCCGGGTCAGAATTCTGGTATCAAAATCATCTCCCAAACCTTTCTCCTTCTCCACATCCTGATAAGCAAACAACTGCTTGTACCGGAGTAAATGAGCAGGCACTTCCTTCTGACGAAAGAATGAACGTAATATTGCTCTTCCTCCAATGAAGTTTCGCAATTCCAATAACGTTCCAAAAGCTGTTCAATATATTTATAATCCATAATCCTCTATTTCAGTGTATCTTTGTTTTATTTTCTGCCGGGCACGGAAAAGGGTTACTTTCACCTGTTCTTCCGTAATCTGCAAAATATCTGCAATCTCTTTATAACTCTTTCCTTCAACATCCCTCAACTGCATAATTGTACGCTGCCTTTCGGGAAGCTCATTGACCAGACGGTGAACCAACTGTATTTGTTCGTTCTGCGCCAACCGATCATAAGGCGTCAATGTATCAGCATCTCCCGCACTTCAGAGGTCAGTTCCAAATTTTGCGCTTCCATCTTCTGACTGCGGTCAATTGCCAAGTTACGAGCAATGGTCAGGCAATATGCCTCAATGGATTCAAACTGCGGCCATTCATCCCGCTTGTTCCATACTCTGATCATCGTATCCTGCACCACATCCTCCGCTTCAGCACTATTCAGCGTAATACGAAGCGCCAACCTGTAGAGTTTGTCTTTCAGGGGCAGAATATCGTTTCGGAAACTGATCTCTCGCATTGCTCTGTAATAATGACGGGTGAGTTACACTAAAGTTACACTCACCCGCCTGTTTTTTTGAATTATTTTTTAATTACGGTTCCACTTCCTTCACTAATGCTGATGCTAAGGTTATTACCACCTGACTGACTCCTGCATCAATAGCAGAAAAAGAATTTTCCAGCTTGGGAATCATCCCTCCTTGAATAATGCCTTGCGCTACAAATTCTTTAAACTCTTCAGGAGTAATGACAGGAATTACACTGTCATCATCATTTTCGTCACGCAATACGCCCTTTTTCTCAAAGCAATAAACCAATGTCACATCAAACAAGGACGCCAATGCTTTGGCGGTTTCTCCGGCAATGGTATCAGCATTGGTATTCAGCATGCTTCCTTTACCGTCATGGGTCAATGGAGCCATAACAGGCACAATGCCCTGACGGATCAATGCCGCCAAAAAATTGGCATTTACTTTCTCTACATCACCAACAAAGCCATAGTCCACGTCTTTTACCGGACGCTTTACTGAACAGATCACATTCATATCAGCTCCGGTCAGTCCAATGGCATTCACACCTTTTGCCTGAAGACCGGCTACGATACTCTTGTTCACCAGTCCGCCATATACCATGGTTACCACTTTCAGCGTTTCTGCATCCGTAATGCGGCGACCATTCACCATCTTGCTTTCAATCCCTAGTTGTGCCGCCAGTCTGGTAGCAGAGCGCCCGCCACCGTGTACCAACAACTTATAACCTCCTATAGCAGAAAAATCAGCCAATAACTGATTAAGTGTAGACTCTTCCTCTACAATTTTTCCACCTACTTTTATGATAGTCAGTTTCTCTTTCATGTTATTATTCCAAATAAGTATATCCGTACAACCCGGAACGATAATTAGAGAGGAATTCTTTTCCTTCCTCTACAGAAATTCGTCCTTCTTTTACTGATTTGGTCACCCACGTTTCCAGTGTACGCACCAGTTTCTTCGGATTATACTGTACATAATCCAAAACCTCGGCCACCGTTTCACCATCAATTACCTGATCAATGGAATATCCTTTGTCATCCACCGTGACATGCACCGCATTGGTATCTCCAAACAAATTGTGCATATCACCCAAAATCTCCTGATAAGCACCAACCAGAAACACACCTATATAATAAGCGTCTTTTCCTTTCAACGAATGTACCGGCAGGTCATGCGATACATAACGGGTAGAGATAAAATTGGCAATCTTTCCATCCGAATCACAAGTAATATCCTGCAAGGTAGCATTTCTGTCGGGCTTCTCGTCCAGACGCTGGATAGGCATGATAGGGAATATCTGATCTATCGCCCACGAGTCCGGCAACGACTGGAACAACGAGAAATTACAGAAATATTTATCAGCCAGCAGTTTGTCCAGTTTGCGGAATTCATCGGGCGCATGTTTCAACCCCGAAGCAATCTGATTGATCTCACGGGTCACCGACCAGTACAGACGCTCTATCTGGGCACGGGTCTTCAAATCCACAATACCGTGGCTGAATAAATCAAGTGCTTCCTCACGTATCTGCTGTGCATCGTGCCACGCCTCCACCATACGGCTCTGATTCAGATTATCCCATATCTCATAAAGTTCATGTACCAATTCATGGTCATTTTCACCTACTTCGAAATCCTCATCCATTTCGGGCAAAGTCGCCGTTTCCAGCACCTCGAAAATCAGCACGGAGTATGGGCAGTCAGTGAACGTCCGCTTTCAGTAATAATATTCGGATGAGGAATTCCATTCTTGTCACTGGCATCTACCAGCGTAGAGATAGAGTCATTCACATACTCCTGAATAGAGTAATTCACACTACTTTCACTATTGGCAGAACGAGTTCCGTCATAATCCACCCCCAAACCACCACCGATATCCACAAATTCCACATTAAATCCCATCACATGCAACTGCACATAGAATTGCGATGCCTCACGCAGAGCGGTCTTGATACGACGTATTTTAGTAACCTGACTGCCGATATGAAAATGAATCAGTTTCAAACAGTCCTTCATGTCTTTCTTTTCCAAAAAGTCAAGCGCTTCCAGCAATTCACTGGATGTCAAGCCAAACTTACTGGCGTCTCCTCCGCTATCTTCCCATTTACCACTTCCCGAAGAAGCCAGCTTGATGCGGATACCTATGTTAGGCCGCACATTCAGCTGCTTTGCCATTTTGGCTATCAGGCGTAATTCATTCATTTTCTCCACCACCAGAAAATGCGTTTCCCCATCTTCTGTGCCAGCAGAGCCAACTCAATATAACTTCGTCCTTATATCCGTTACAGATAATCAATGAATCCGAATCTGTATTCACAGCTATCACCGCATGGAGTTCGGGTTTAGAACCGGCTTCCAGTCCCAAATTGAATTTCTTACCATGACTAATGATTTCTTCTACTACAGGACGCATCTGGTTTACCTTGATAGGATAAATGATAAAATTCTGGCCTTATACCCATACTCATCAGATGCCTGCTTAAAGCAGTTCGCGATTTTTTCAATACGATTATCCAGAATATCCGGAAAACGGACCAGCATAGGAGCTGCCACATCCCGCAATTGCAACTCATCGACCAACTCTTTCAAGTCGACCTCAACGCCGTCCTTACGAGGAGTTACCACTACATGACCTTTGTCATTGATACCAAAGTACGAAGTTCCCCACCCGGTTATGTTGTAGAGTTCTTCCGAATCTTCAATACGCCATTTTCTCATTTCTTCTTCTGTACAAAGAGTGTGTATTTACTATATATAATTATTTATTCAATTGCTTTCTCAAGCTGTCAACAGAGGCTTGAATTTGTTTTTTATCCTCCAGCTCATCAGCTTTAAACAGATGTTTTGCCTTGGAATAAAACGGATGTCTTTTCTGTAACGCCTCACAGATAAAATCCATCAGTTCCTCATCACTTTTATTTGCTAACAATGGACGTTGCTGCTTGGCCACTCTCAGACGGCGAAACAACACAGCAGGTTCCACATCCAGAAATACCGTATCACCACAGTCATTCATATACTCCATGTTATCAAAAAAACAAGGTGTTCCTCCACCGGCCGAAACAACCACATCTTCAAATTCGGCCACCTCATGCAACATTTTCCGTTCCAGTTCCCGGAATCCGTCTTCTCCACGCTCCAAGAACAACTGTTGAACGGTTTTATGGAAACGTTCCTCGATATACCAGTCCAAATCAATGAAATTCAGACTCATTTCACGGGCAAACGCTTTACCTAGAGTCGTTTTGCCCGCACCCATATATCCTATTAGAAATATACGTGTCATTTTTTTGCTTTTGCAGTGCCCTTTACCTTGGGAACCGCCTTACTTTTAGCGGATTCTTCGGTTTTTTCGGACTCCTCTTCCATATTTACGGTTCCCCTGTTTCTTGAAGCCGCTTTCGTTTTACGGGTTTCCGCCTTGCTTTTCTGCAATTCAATCACCTTAAAACAAGCCTCCAGACTTAAATCCGCCGGTTCTACATTCTCAGGGATCTTATAATTCTTTTTCTGATAGCTGATGTATGGGCCGTAACGTCCGTTCAAGACCTGCATATCAGGGTCAGCATCGAATACTTTAATAAACTTCTTCTCCTGCGCTTCTATCTTATTCTTGATCAGTTCGACCGCTTCATCCAAAGAAATCTCCATCGGTCCATTCCTTTAGGAATAGAAACAAACAGTTTGTCATAACGCACGTATGGTCCGAAACGCCCTACTCCTACCGTCACCGTGTGACCGTCATAATCCCCCAACGTACGGGGAAGCTTGAACGCATCCAACGCTTCTTCCAACGTAATGGTTTCCATAGACAATCCCTTTGCCAACTGCGCAAAACGCGGTTTCTCTTCATCATCGGCAGTACCAATCTGAATAACCGGACCGAAACGACCTATCTTAACCGATACCGGCTTACCGCTTACAGGATCTGTCCCCAATACTCTTTCACCCACCTTATGTTCAGTCTTAGAGTGAATGGTCTTATCTACCAACGGATGGAAACCTTTATAGAAACTATCCATCATACCAGTCCATTCCTTTTCTCCTTCAGCCACTTCATCGAACTCTTTCTCCACATTCGCTGTAAAGTTAAAGTCCATGATTTCAGGGAAGTATTCCATCAGGAAATCGTTTACCACGATACCGGTATCAGTAGGTAACAACTTAGCCTTTTCATTTCCCGTAATCTCTGTCTTGGTAATTTCCGTAATCTTGCCACCTTTCAGTTTCAAGGTATCATACGGACGTTTCACACCTTCACTGTTTCCTTTTTCTACATAACCGCGTTGTTGCACAGTAGAATGGTAGGTGCGTATGTAGATGGACGACCGATGCCCAACTCTTCCAGTTTGCGTACCAGGCTGGCTTCCGTATAACGGGGCGGACATTGGGTAAAGCGTTGAGTTGCCAAAATTTTCTTTTTCTTATCAGTTTTTCCCCTTTGCTTAGAGGCGGCAACAGACGACCCTCATCCTCCTGCTCATTGTCATCATCATATGATTCCTTATATACACGCAGGAAACCGTCAAAAGTAATCACCTCGCCGGTAGCATAAATTTCTCGCTGCTGTTGCTAATTACAATAGTAGCCGTTGTTTTCTCCAGTTCCGCATCTGCCATCTGTGAAGCATGGTACGTTTCCAGATCAGTTCATACAATTTCTGTTCCTGACCGGTTCCGCTCACCGTCTCATTCTCCATATAGGTAGGACGGATAGCCTCATGCGCTTCCTGTGCTCCTTTAGTCTTGGTGGCAAACTTACGGACTTTGACATATCTTTCTCCCATCAGGGACAAAATAGTCTGCTTGCTAGTATTCAAAGCCAAATCCGAAAGGTTCACCGAATCCGTACGCATATAAGTAATTTGTCCGTTTTCATACAGACGCTGTGCCACCATCATGGTCTGCGCTACTGTAAATCCCAACTTACGGGCAGCTTCCTGCTGCAACGTAGAAGTAGTAAACGGTGCCGCCGGCGATTTCTTCACAGGGCGGGTTATTATATCTTCAATAGAGAACTGCGCATCCTTACAAGTTTCAAGGAAAGCCTGTGCTTCCTCCTTGGTCTTGAAACGGTTGGACAATTCTGCTTTCACTTCAACTTCATTTCCATCAACATCAGGAACTTCAAACACTGCTGTAACGCGATAAGACGGTTCACTGACAAAAGCATGTACCTCACGTTCACGTTCCACAATCAAACGAACGGCAACAGATTGCACACGTCCGGCAGAAAGAGCAGGCTTTACCTTCTTCCACAATACCGGTGAAAGTTCAAAACCTACAATTCTATCCAGAATACGGCGTGCTTGCTGGGCATTTACCAGATTTACATCAATGTCACGCGGATTTTCGATGGCCTTTAGTATCGCTGTTTTGGTTATCTCGTGGAATACAATGCGCTTGGTCTTCTCAGGTCCAGCCCCAAGACTTCAAACAAGTGCCATGAAATAGCTTCTCCTTCACGATCCTCATCGGATGCAAGCCATACCATATCAGCTTTCTTTGCCTCCGCTTTCAATTCGGCTACCAATTTCTTTTTGTCTGCCGGTATCTCGTAAGTCGGCTCAAACCCATTCTCTACATCGATACTAAACTCCTTCTTTTTCAAATCCCGGATATGCCCGTAACTGGAAAGGACTTTATAATCATTACCCAAGAATTTCTCAATGGTTTTAGCCTTAGCGGGTGACTCAACTATTACTAGATTTTTTTGCATAATACTATGTATTCCATTTTATTTTGGGGCAAAAGTAAGAAAAAAGCAGAAGCACACCTATATAATAAGGTATGTTTCTGCTTTTTTTTCTTAAAAAAGTCCTTTCCGAATGTCTATTTAACTAAAAACCAGAGAAAGCCCGGTAGAACATTCAGTTTTTCAGCAGGATAGCCGTACTCATAATAATATTGTTTATTCAACAGATTATTCACACGCCCAAAAACAGACAAGTCTTTCAGGAAGGTATAACTGGCTCCCACACTCAAATTGCTGATATTGCCCAAACCAAGATCCCTGCTGCTATTCCCTTCTTCTATTACATACTCTTTCCTCTGTACATATTCATAGCCCAAATAAACCTTCAATCCTTCAAAAACCTTAGCCTCAGCATAAAAATTCAATTCAAACTTAGGCTTGGTCATTAAATACAGCTCTTCATTTTCATTGTCTGTCTTCCAGCTATAAAATGTACCTTTCAATGAAGCGTCAAACCAGTCCTTATAACCATATTTCAGTTCAGCACCTCCATATGCGGTTTTTGCTTTATCCTGCAAGAAATGAGTAAAATAATACCCGTCCGCATCCACCAGATTGCAAAATAACTCATCTTTACTGATCCGATATCCACCAAAGATATTAAACCACAAACCATTTACCGGAGATGCTTTAAAACCCAATGTAGCATTCAGTGGCACATAGGTAGAAGGCATCCGGGCGTTTAAAGACCAATAAGGTGAAAAAGCATTCAACCGGCGATAATCATTCAGTTCACGCCCTCCCAACGCATGTAAATAAAGCACATAACTATCCGAGAACAAGTATTCGGCTTTCACGTCAGGAGACACATCAATGCCACTGTCCTCCCCGACTCGCCAATCCACATGAGCACCGACACGGACCCGCCAGTCATCACTTCCAACATATAATAAGGATTCAAACCCAGTGAAGTATAGTTGCCCATTAAACTGTCCGAAGAATAAAACAGATTATCCATCTCGAAACGGACGCCTACCCGTTGCTCATTATCCAGCTTGCCCCATACATCTCCTTCGGTGTGTACAATCTTCTCCTTACCTGTAGATGCATTATCTGAATAATCCAGCGGATATTTGATACCAAAATACTTCAATCCGGTCTGCAAAGTGAATTGCAAAGGAAGCGATTCATCTCTGGAAGAAACACCGATGTGAAAATCGCCTAAAGTATGATGCTGTTTATCAGCAGCTCTGGCAGAAGCCGTATATACTTCGGAATCAGGCATATAGTTAAACACTTGTGATTGCAGGCCGCCACCTAAATTCAAAGTTACCTTGCTGAAATCATGAGAATAGTCCAAACGGAACTCAGTAGAATAAAAACGTGATTTCCAATCCTCAGCATTCCAATGCTTCAGCTTTCCGTTCATGCCATCCAGAGATACTCCGACTTTCAGGCGGTCCTTTCCGGTGATATCCCACAGATACCCAGCCTTAAAATCCACATTCCCATAATTTCCATATCCGGCACGGACATACCCACGTTTCGCGCGGTTCATAGCCCATTCACGGGTTATAGGAGACATACTTTCATACGTCCAGGCCAAAACAGGGCGCAAGGCTGTAGCATATTCTATGCCTTTCTTCATTACAGCCGGCTCCTCCACCTTAGGCAGGACATTAATCTTTGAGGCATCCATGATATTGGGATTATACTCATTCTCTACCACCACAGTGCGGTTCAACGTACTATCTTGCTGCGCATATGCAACAGACAGAGGCAAAAAAGCCAATATAATGGACAATTGACAATGGACAATTGACAATTTCTTACTTATCATATTCAGCACTTATTTTTTAATTTTTAATTCTCAGTTTTCAATTTCTCAAGTCTGCTTTCAATCATTCCGGCAATATCATCATCAGCCTGATAGTTCTGCTTCAATGAAAGCAAATATTGTTTAGCATCCAAGTTACGTCCCGACTTCATATACACATCAGCCAATAACACAAAGCTGCGTGCCAGCCAATAGGTATGCGGTGTACTTACCTCGATGTAATTCAGCACCTCCTGCTCCGCCTTATCCGTTTGTCCGCCGTCAAAGTAAATCTGGGCGACTTTATATTTGGCCTCCGCTCCATATACATTACGGGTGTCTTTTGCCAAGATCTTCAGATCTTCCATAGCTCCATCCGTCTTGCCGGCATCCAAATAAGCTTTTGCACGGTAATAATGTGCCTCGTTAGACAATTCCGGCGCCAGTTTAGTATCGGCCAGCAAATCTGTTGCGGTAAAGATAATCTCCTCCTCATTTCCCAGCATATGCGCACTGCGTAACATTCCGGTTTTTGCAAGCTGACGACGCTCCATAGAAGCAGCTTTATCTTTCAATTGCTTGTAAATATGCAAAGCTTTTTCATAATCCTTCGCCGTATAAGCCATTTCGGCACCCATCAACATGGCATCTTCAGAATATTTGTTGTTGGGATATTCCAATACTTTATCCAAATGCCGAGCTGCACTTTCATAGGCTTTCTGGTTATAGTCTATCAAACCGATATAATAGTTGGCATTCAGGCTGAAAGCACCTTCGGGGAAAGTCTGTAAATAACGGGTAAAGCTGTTGCGGGCTTCGGTGACCTCTCCTCGCATATATACCCTTTCGGCAGCCACATAAGTCAATGAATCACGCTCATTTACATCAAAGTTGGCACCGCGGGGATAGTTGAAGCAAAGTTGGCATACTCATCCACCTTGTTCAAATCAATATAGATAGATTTCAAATCACGCTGCGCCAAACGAGCCTCCTCACTGCCCGGATAACTGGCTATGACCTGCTTATAAGCCTGAATGGCTTCAGGATACTTGTCATCCTGATAGTACAGCAAACCGATCTCGTTAGCTGCCCGCCGTGCGACATTGCTCTCCGGGAATTTCTTCACCAAAATATTGAAACGGGCAATGGCATTGGCATTATCTTCCATCTGCACAAAAGCACGTCCCTGGCTCGTAAAGGGCATCATCCATGTATTGTGATTCCGGATAATCCGAAATCAAGCGGTTCAACGTCTGCACTTTTCCATTATAATCACGTTGCAAACCACGTACAAACGCCTCCTGATACAAAGAGTAATCCCCCAGTGACGGATCAATCTCCACCGCACGGGCATAATCCTGACGAGCCTGTTCAAAACGGCGGTCATAGAAGTTACAGTCACCTATACGGTTATAGCATCTGCCTGCATGGCACGTTCATTGGCACTTCCCCTGTCCACAAAACGGGTAAACCAAGTGCCCGCATTTCCATAATTTTTCTGTTTGAAATAAGTATATCCCAAGTTATAGAGAGCCAGACCGTATTCCTGTCCGTCCTTGCTGGTGGCAAATTCCAGATACAAGCGGTAATCGTTACCCGCCTGCGGAAAACGGTCCAAACGATAATTGGATTCCCCTCTCCAGAAATAAGCGTCCGCCTTTGTCGCCTGATTGTATTGCCCCACAGCAAGCGATTGGTTGAAGAACTCCAGAGCCTCCTGGAAACGAGCATTCGCAAACGCTTGTGTGCCCAGCCGGAACAAAATCTTCTGCTTGGCCTCCATAATACGTGTGCCCGGATGTTCAATCTTTGCTATAGATTTTAAAGCAGCTTCATAACTGCGGGTATTCATATACACTTCTATCAAATAATCATTGACACGCTCCGTATAAGGCGAGTTCGGGAACTCGTTCAGAAAACGCTCAAACACGGTAACCGACTCGGCAAATGGAGAATAAGAGGTTTCATGAATACACAAAGCATAATTATAAAGAGCCTGTTCCTTTACTTTCGGGTCAAAACTGAAATTGGCTGCCTGCTCGAATGCCATGCGTGCCCTGTTCCTCTCCTTCAAGTTCAAATAAGCCAGCCCCATGTGGAGATAAGCATTCTGTGACAAGGCATCATGTACCGAAGCCATTTCCCCCAAAGTAGCGGCAGCCTTGGAATAAACACCAGTATAATAATAACTCATACCGAGTTCATACAAAGGCTTACGCTGCGGGTGGAGACACTTTCACGGTATCTTTCCAAAGGAGGTATCGCCGCTTGGTAATCATTCAATCCGAAACAAGCCTCTCCCCAAATCCGTTCCATCTGAGGAACATCCTTTTTAGCTGGATATTGCTCCAGATACGCTTTTGCCACAGTACGGGCCTGCTGATAATTTCCTTTCACCAAATAAATCTCTCCTATATAATAAGGAACCAATGCTGCATATACGGCATCATTCTGCAAAGACTGGAAACTTTTCAGCGCCTTGTCATAGCGTTTCTCCACATAATCAATATAAGCCAGATTATAGACAGCGTCATCCTGATACAATGGGCTTACCTCTTTCAGCAAGGTAAACCATACAGCCGCTTCACGCAGATTATCTTCTTTCAGATAAGAGGTGGCCAGACGCATGGCACAATCATCTCTTTCCTTATCAGGCAAAGCCTCCAGATCACACGACCGGAACAGGGCAATGGCCTCCTTGTATTTTCCTCCATAAAATAAGCAGAGGCAATCAGTGACAGCACCTGTTTTTATGACGGGAGTCAGGATATTTGTCCAGATAAGCCTGTAACAGTTCCATGCTGTCCCCGCCTTTCAACTCATATTCCCGGCATACCCGGTTATATTCCTTGTCACCTGCCACATCCTTGGGAGTTATCTGCTGCGCCATTCCCTGCAAGGAACAGCTCCCATCAATGCGGCCATCAATAAGGTTTTTCTTTTCATATCTTATCATTAAAGTTTATGTTCTTTCAAAAAAACGCCGGACTCCTTCACGCACAGAATCCAGCCCGAATTCTTCGGGATTCACTTCATCCAACGGAAGCCAGAAAGATTCCGCCACATCATCCATCGCCTTTATCCGACTGGTATCTTTCACTTTACAAAGAAAGAACTGATCCAATGTATGTACCAGAAATCCTGAATAAAGATAAGTGTTGGGCAATGAGAACTGATAAACAGCCTCCTCCACCTGCAAGCCGGTTTCCTCCAGCACCTCGCGTGCCACACCTTCCTCGCCGGTTTCATACATATCAATAAACCCACCGGACAGGTCCAATGTTCCCTTTGCCGGTTCTTTTCCTCTGCGGCACACCAACAACTCATTCTTATCATTCAAGATAAAAGCTACAGTAGCGGCACTGGAATTGAAATAATACACAAAGCCACAATCGGCGCAACGCTTTGATTTCTCATTGTTCACTTCAAAGTGCGGCGAACCACACTTCGGACAATATTTGAATAGTTCCAACGGATGCATAATTACTCCTTTCTAAGTATAGACACCGCAAAGATAGCGCAAATGACAGATAATTCATTAATTAAATCTAAAAGAAGAAAGAGAAAACACAATTCTTAGTACATTTGTTAGCAAAACAAAACGTAAATTCTTACATGGAAATTGCCATTATTATCGCACTTATCTTATTAAACGGGGTATTCGCTATGTCCGAAATCGCCTGATCTCAGCGCGTAAAAGTAGTTTGTCCAATGATATCCGTCATGGAAGCTCTACAGCGCGTATCGCTTTAAAGCTTGCCAATGACCCGGACAAGTTTTTATCCACCATCCAAATCGGAATCACCCTGATTGGTATATTGACCGGTATTTACTCCGGCGACGTGCTGGCCACCGATTTTGGGAACATACTGACTGACGCCGGCGTACCCGCCACATATGCCTATTTATTGGCTCAAACCCTGATTGTCATTCTGGTCACTTACCTCACTATTATCTTTGGCGAGCTGGTGCCCAAACGCATTGGCATGAGTGCCTCCACCCGTGCTGCCAAGCTATTGGCACGTCCCATGTACTGGCTGTCCGTCATAGCCTCTCCTTTTGTATGGATACTTGCCAAAAGCACTTCACTTATCTTCAACCTGCTGCATATCAACACAGCTGAAGAAAAAGTGACTGAAGAGGAAATCAAATCCATGATAGACGAAGGGACTGAGAACGGCGAAGTGCAAGAAGTGGAACAGGATATTGTGGACCGCGTCTTCTCCCTGGGCGACCGTAGCATCAACACCATCATGACCTATCGCAGCGACATCGTATCCATTGACATAGACATGAACAACAAGCAACTGTATGACATCGTATGCCAACACCTGTACCAAGTTTACCCTGTAACTCAAGGAAACACCCTGGACAACATCATCGGAGTAGTTTACCTGAAAGACCTCTTCGGGAAGCTGAACAGTTGCGAATTCAATCTGCGTGATGTGATCCGTCCGGCACAATACTTCCACGAAAACATGGATGTATATAAAGTATTGGAACAAATACGCCAGCACAACATCAAATACGGATTAATCTGTGATGAATTCGGCAGTCTGCAAGGCATCATCACCATGAAGGACATTCTGGAAGCCCTGGTAGGCACCTTGCCCAGTGACTCGGAAGATCCCGATATCGTTCCCCGCAAGGACGGAAGCTGGCTGATAGACGGGCAATGCTCTTTCTATGACTTTCTGAGTCATTTCGAAATGGAGGATTTATACCCCGATTATAATTACAACACTTTGAGCGGCCTCATCTTGCAACAACTAGGTCACATTCCCAAGACCGGTGAAGCCATGGAATGGAATGACTTCACACTGGAAATAGTCGACATGGACGGAGCCCGGATAGATAAAGTATTAGTAACACTAACCCATAAAAACGAAGAGGACAATTAACATGCTGCAAAGAGATTACATTATACGGTTGCTTCAACAGTTTTTCGAAGCATTGGAAAAGTTGGTAGAAGAAAGAGATAAAAAGGACGGTCCCGAGCTGCAATTGCAACTTCAAAGCATTTATCGTGCCTACTTCAATCATCCTTCCACCTTCTATTATGATCAGGATGCGGAATATATACTGAACGAAATGGGACAAAACTATGGTGGCGAGGAATTGCTCACGCGCATCGACATGTTATCCGAACTGCTCTATCAGGATGCTTTGTTGAAAGAGTCCGAAGAACAAAAATATTTGTTAAGAAAATCGCTATTCCTGTTGAACTATTTAGATACACATAGCGATACCTTCTCATTTGAAAGAAGAGGGAAAATCGGCGAAATAGAGAAGAAAATAGGTGATTAGCTCCTCTTCTTGCACTTTTTTTCAAAGAAATCCTGTTTTTTCTTGCAAAATAGTAGATAAATTAAAAAGTATTCCTATATTTGCTTACAGATTGATAACATTAAAATCGGTATATTATGGAGAAAATTGATAGTCTCGACAGACAAATTCTAGAAATTATATCCCAAAATGCCCGCATCCCGTTTAAAGATGTCGCAGCAGAATGTGGAGTTTCACGCGCAGCCATTCATCAGCGTGTGCAAAGATTAATTGATTTGGGAGTTATTATCGGTTCAGGATATCATGTGAACCCTAAGAGTTTAGGGTATAGAACCTGTACATACGTAGGAATCAAGCTGGAAAAAGGTTCCATGTACAAAAACGTAGTGGCAGAACTGAAGAAGATTCCCGAAATTGTGGAATGCCATTTCACTACAGGTCCATATACTATGCTGACCAAACTTTACTCTCGTGACAACGAACATTTGATGGACTTGCTGAACTCAAAGATTCAGGAAATTCCCGGTGTTACGGCTACCGAGACCTTGATCTCTCTGGAACAGAGCATCAAAAAAGAAATACCCATTCAAAGCTAAGAAAGAATGGAATGGCTGAATGAATACCATTTAGCGGTATCGCCATCGGCATTTGTACCTTTTTTAATAATCGGTCTTTTCCACCCCATCGTGGTCAAGGCCGAATATTATTGGGGTACACGGTGCTGGTGGATATTTTTGGTACTGGGCATAGCAGGCATTATAGGGACTGTGCTTATCAGTGACATCTTGATTTCCTCTTTATTGGGTGTCTTCTCCTTCTCTTCTTTCTGGACTATCAAGGAGATCTTCGAGCAACGCGAACGTGTGCTGAAAGGTTGGTTTCCGATGAATCCGAAACGGAAACACGAATATGAATAGAAACTATTCTTTCCGGCCAAACCCTTTGCAATTCAATTAAAGGGCTTTTATTTCTTCTTCAGGAAGCCCTGTAGCCTGTACTATGACATCAGATGACACTCTCAAGTTTCGCGCATTCCTCATGCGCTCTTCATAAACGTTTCCGCGATTCTAATATCATACGCATCCCGTGCCTGCAACATATAAAACAAAAATTATTTCACAACTTTATCCCCTGCTCCGTACTCTGCAAACTCTTCTTATTCCTATATTTGAAATTCTTTCCTTGCATATAATTGAACTAAGGCTGAATGGAGGAACCGTGTCTAAAATATACATAAACGGCAGAGAACTTCATGACCGCACAGAATTATCAAGTCTGCAAGCCACGGACATAGAAAATGTTGAAATCCTGCCGGAAGCTGATTTACAATATAATGCCACGACTAAAGGAGGAATCATATATATATCTTTGAAAAAAAATGCAGATGGCGGAGGCAATGGTTCACCCTCTTTGCTAGGAGAAATGAGAAAAAGAAATAGTCATTGGGAACGCTTGGGTCTTCCATTAAGCCTTCGGCTTGGGAAATGGAATTTTTACAACAATCTAGTTCTTTCTAATGCAGGAGATCCTTACATCACAGAAAACATAACACATAACAGCCACCTGAATACACATATTGTAAACCAGAATATAGACCGTAAAAATATAAGAAGAATCAATGAAACATTCAGTATGTTATATGATATAACTACCCTGCAAAGCATCGGACTTAACTGTATGGTAAAACAAGCTGGAAGCACACTAAAATCTTCTTCTTTTTCCGAAATACAAGAAACAGAAAAGGAATATACCTCTTCCTACCATAGTAAAGGGAAAGGGGATGACAAAATATATCAGGCTAGTTTGAACTATAATTGGAAATCAAAAAACGGAAAGCATACTTTGCGAACAGTTCTTGATTATTTGAGAAGTGACGAAACGAAAGAACTGAATCACCATTATCTTTATCAGTATCCGGAGAAAACGAAGAGGATAATAAATGTAGCAACACCGGAACTGTTTCTGATTTATGGAAAGCAGAGATAAATTATATCTTCTTGCTCAACAAACATTCCAGGTTGAAATGGGGTGGCGACTATTATAATAACCACACCGGCAACCAAATGTATTACGCATATCAGAGTGAAGAAGGATGGCAGAAAGAAGATAAAAGCGGGCTATTTACCTATAAAGGTATAGGTTATGCAGGCTATGCAGAATATGTATGGCAATGGAAGAAATTTACATTAAATGGCGGTATACGGGTACAAGAGGATGAAGTGAAATGTATTTCCAATAACATAGCAGGTGACAAACGCACATATCGCAATCTGTTCCCCTCCATCAAGGTGGGTTACCTTTTCTCTGAAAAGAACCAAGCCTCTTTATCCTATTCAAAAAGAATGGGAAATATCCCTTATAAGAGCATGAATCCGGCTATTGTCTATATCTCTGAATATTCTTATGCTAAAGGGAATCCGGATTTAGTACCTACTACCGAACATCGTATCAGGCTATTGTTGAGTCTGTCAAATACTTGAGTATAGCTACGCTTACGCAAAGTGCAAAGATGATTTATTTCCCCTAATCTATCAAGATAAAGACAATCCGATCATCACCTATACTATGCCGACCAATATAGGGAAGTCTTATCGACATGCTTTTTCAATAGGTTTCACTAAGGCCTTGTTCAGCTGGTGGACTACCAATGCCTCCCTTGATGGCGACTACACTAAAGAAGTGTCGCCCAAACAGACCTACCATATAGTCCATTGCTTATTCTTTTGTGACAACAGTCTTCGTTTCACAAATACTTTCGGTGGAAGTTTTAACTTTATGGCAGAAAGAAGAGCACGTAGAAGCGAAACAATATATCACAGTGTATACAATATGAATGCCGGCCTTTACAAATATTTCCTGGATCAAAAGTTCTGCATAAATTTATCAGTTTACGCTATTTTGAATAAAAGAAGAAACCTGACCACAATTACCAATAACAATCTAAGCAGAATAGAAGAAAATAATAAAACCCCTTATCAAGGAGCGTGCTTAAACCTTATATATAAGTTTGACTTTGGCAAGAAAGTAAAGGTAAAACGTGCGGAAAGCATACAGACAACAAGTGATAGTTATTTGCGCAAATAATTATCGAAAAGTCTTTAATTTTAATATGTTGTAAGCGTCTCCGCGATTCTACCTAGTCTGTCTTTTTTCGTTCTTGTATCTTTGCAGCGTATAAAAACGAAGTATTATGGATTTAGAAGAAAGTAGATTTAGAGCCACTTGGAAACGTTTTCTGGAAGTATTGAAAGTAGACCACAATTGTTCTTTAGCCGATGTTTGCCGCAAGCAACATACCACTTTGGGGGATATGAGCTCCTGGATGTCCCGACGGGGCTATAGCGTTAAACAAGCTAGGAAAGATGTGGTTCGTGATTATTATAATGGTGTTGCCCACTCCCGAACGACAACCTCCTCTCCTTCGTTCACTCAAATAGTACCCATCATGTTGTCGGAAGAAGAGTTCAGCCTTTCCGGGATCACAATCACCTTCAATAGAACCGCAGAATGCAACCGAACACACCCCTTGAAAAATACAGGGAACTACTTCCTGATAAATGGGAAAAGGAAAATAGCTAAACAAGGCTAATTAAACTTTTTATTTTACCACACTTATAGAATCGCGGAAACGCTTACTCATATGCAGCTCGCAACATCCTCTATTTTCAGAGCATAACCGTCCTTCCCTACGGTAACTAATTCAATGCGAGTATCCACTGATAAGACCTTCCCCATTTTTGCAATCAAATTATAAAGGCTATGATTTTCCATTATCGCTCCTTCCCATAATTTACTTATTTCATCATGAGATACCATTCTATTATCAGACCGGAGCCTGATGAAAAAATCTCTTGCCCACCGGTCTGTTCAAATAACTCCTGTTTCCATCTCTGTAACCGAGAACATACTCGCCGGCATAGAAAATGTAATACCGGAATTATTTCCGTCAAACCCTTCATCAGCACATTACCTACTGATTACAAGCAAGTTATTATGAATAATCCTTCTACGATTTCTTCATAATAACTTCATATTCTTTCAGCCCCGTTCCATCTCCAAAAACGCATCCCGAGGTGATGACTGTCCGGCAAAATACTCACATTTCATCAAATGACAACAACCGGACGAATAAGGTGTATCATCCGTCGAAGTCGTTGTATCTTCCCTTCAAGTAAATTATTTCACTTAAGTGATGATATTGTATCACCTAAGTGACAACTAAATCAAAAGGAAGATATCGTGTAATCAACCGGACGAAACAGCTTGTTATTCAGGATGTTTACGCTTAGTCACTTTTCTCTAAAGCCCCACGAAAAACACTTGCAAAACGCTATTTTACACAGTATCTTTGTTCCAACGGAAACCTAAAACAACAAATAATGAATAAAAAGTTATTAAACAAAGTAATGAAGAAGCTTGCTTCCTCGAATGTAGTGATAAGTCCGACAGTGAAGAGTTCATCTCCCTCATTATCAATGCAGAAGAAACCTGAAATGGAGCAAATACAGCAAAAACTGGAACAATATTTGCTGAGCCGCTACCACTTCCGCTTCAACGTACTGACGGAACAAACGGAATGTTGCAAAAAAGACGCTGACACACCTATATATAAGGTAATAAGCCAACGCACCCTGAACAGCCTGTGTCTGGAAGCCCGTGCACGTCACATCAACTGCTGGGACAAGGATGTAAGCCGGTTCGTAAACTCGGAACAGATGCCCGACTATCACCCGTTGCTTTCCTATATGGATGCTCTTCCCGAATGGGACGGCATGGACCGCGTGACGCCACTGGCACAACGCATCTCTACGAAAGATTTCTGGGTAAACAGTTTCCACCGCTGGATGCTGGGTGTCACCGCCCAGTGGAGCGGACACATGGCGCGGTGTGCCAACGCCGTAGCTCCCATGCTGGTGAGCAGCGAACAAGGAAGATGCAAATCCACTTTCTGCGAATTGCTGATGCCCGATTCGTTGAAAGACTACTATACGGACAGCTTCGAACTGACCGGACAGGCAGGATGTGAGCAGAAGCTGGCTTTCTTCGGACTGATTAATCTGGATGAGTACGACCGTCTTTCACCACAGAAACTGCCATTACTGAAAAAATCTGATGCAGATGAAAAAACTGGATTTCCGCAAGTCGCACCGCTCGTCCTACAGCCATCTGCCCCGGATGGCCTCGTTCATCGGCACCAGCAACCGGAAAGCGCTGCTCACCGACCCCAGCGGAAGCCGCCGTTATTTCTTTGCCGAGGTAAAAGAAAGATAGACTGCTCGCCACTGGAGCACAAACAGCTTTTCGCCCAACTGAAAGCAGAACTGGACGAGGGAAAGCGTTACTGGTTCTCGGCGGCGGAGGAATCCGAACTGAAACTGCGCAACCAGGCCTATTATGCCTTGCCCACCGAAGCGGAAATGATTCTCCATTGTTTCAGACTGCCGGAGAAAGGAGAAGACTTCAAACTTTACTCGGCAGTATGCTTGTTCAATATCCTACTGAAACGATATCCAGCAGCCATGCGCGGCATCACGATAAACAAAATGGGAAGAATCATGAATTCCCTGGGAGCGGAACGGATGCATACCACAACAGGAAATATGTATAAACTGGTAGCACTGGCCGGGTAAAAACATCCCTGAAGCTATTATGAAGGAATTTATAATAATTCCTTCATAATAGTCTTCTGTATATCAATACATTACCCTTCCATGAGGGATTTGAACAATTTTATCGCTTATTTTAATTCCGATGTACCACCATCTTCTTATTCCGGCCGGTAAACCTGCAAAGGCAATTCACCTTTCAAAGCTCCCAACGCATTATAAGCCAGCGAACCCATCTCGTCTTCACCGGGCATCAACACAACCGGCCCCAGATAATCAATCTGTTCCTTGAGAATCCCTACACAGTAATCACTATGAGCAATGCCTCCCGTCAGAATAATGGCATCCACCTGCCCACGGAGAGTGACATACATGGCCCCTACCTGTTTGGCCACCGTATAGAGCATCGCATCCAATACCCCTTTATAAGGCTCCTCGCCTTCGGAAGCTTTCCGGGCGATAGTCACCACATCATTCATACCCAGATGAGCCGTCAGCCCCCCTTTGCCATTCAGCATCTTTTTAACCTGTTTCAAAGTGTATTTGCCGCTGAAACACAGCTCTGCAAACTGGTCGGCAGGAATCGTTCCGGCACGCTCGGGCGAAAACGGGCCTTCACCGTTCAAGGCATTGTTGACATCAATCACCCGGCCTTTGCAGTGGGCGCCCACCGATATGCCACCTCCCAGATGCACCACAATCAGATTCAAATCTTCATAATGTTTCCCGATGGAAACGGCATATTTACGCGATACCGCCTTACTGTTCAAGGCATGGAAGATGGAAATGCGCTCTATCTCCGGTATTCCCGTCAAACGGGCTACCGGTTGCAGCTCGTCTACCACTTCGGGATCGGCAATATAGGCGGGACAATGACATTCCCGGGCAATTTCATCGGCAATCAACGCTCCCAGGTTACAAGCGTGCTCCATCCGGGCGTTCAGCAAATCATGTTTCATCTGTTCGTTAATGACATACACCCCGCCGGGCGTAGGCTTCAACAAACCGCCACGGGCAATGACGGCATCAAAATCCAACGGAATATCCGCCTCGGCAAGCAGTCGCAGTATAAAATTCTTACGGTACTCATACTGTTCGTTGACGTGGTGAAACTCCGACAAGTCATCCGCAGTATGATGGGCCCCTGCCACCCATACTGGCTTTCATCGATGAAAAGGGCTATTTTGGTAGAAGTAGAGCCCGGATTAATCACAAATATCTTCATAATTTAAAGGTTTTATCCGGCCACGCAGCCAATGCCAGACTATAATATTTCGAATTACCGGAATCGGCACGCGAAGGAACCACTACAGGAGAAGTAGTACCTCGCAACATACCTGCCATGTTGGCGTCACCAAACAACGACACCGTTTTATAGAATGTATTTCCCGACTCAATATTGGGAAAGATAAGCAGATCCGCATGTCCCACCACAGGAGAACTGATTCCTTTCACCTCACCGCTATGCGCATCACATGCCGTCTTCACATCCATGGGACCATCCAAGTACATGTTTCCATAAGCACCGGCAGCCGCACGCTCCTTTAAGGTCACATAGTCCAGCGTATGGGGAAATTTCTCGTTCACTTTTTCCGTACAATGAATCAAGGCTACCCGAGGAGCTTCTATCCCCATGCGCCGGCACACCTCCAGATCATACAGCAACATCGCCTCAAATTGTTCCAAGGTGGGACGGGGAATGACCGCTGCATCCGAGAAGAATAAAAGTTTCTTGTATGTAGGAATCTGTGCTACCGTGATATGACTCAACACATTCCCTTTCGGCAGGATACCATGTTCCTTATTAAGCACGGCCCGCAATAAATTATCCGTATTGATAATCCCTTTCATCAACACGTCCGCATGTCCCTCACGTATCAGCGAAACAGCTTCCTGCGCCGCTTTGTCGGGACTTGTCGCCTCGTATACTTTCACATGGTCCGGATATTGCATCCGGATATATTCCGAATTCAATAAATGGGGCGTATCCGCTACCAATAAGAAATCGGCAAAGCTTCGTGCAAACTACGGGTTATAACGTATTCGGTATGAGGGTCATTAGGGCAAACAACCACAACCCGTTTCCGTTCTTTCAACGAGCGTAAACGGCTTATCAAGCTGGCGAAGTCTGTATCGGTTCCATGGTCATTAGATTTTTAGCAAATATGAAAAATAAATCTGAATTTATCCCTATCTTTGCTCAGTTTCTATGAATAATTTAACTTATGAAAACGTTTCAAACATTTGACATTTCAGCCGAGTACGATGCCATACACCGCACATTTCCATGCCACAAGGACGCTCCTGTTATCGGACTTACCGGAAACTTCCAGGAGGGAGCCTGTACTTTACTGGAAGGATATTTCACTTCCATTCTGAAAGCAGGAGGGATTCCTTTCATCATCCCTCCAGTTGACGACACTGACAGTTTGATAAACTCATTGAATGCATTGGATGGCTTACTGCTGACCGGAGGTGCGGATATCAACCCTTTGTTCCTTGGAGAAGAGCCGGTAAAGGAATTACACAGCATCAATCCTCGGAGGGATCGTCAGGAGTTATTGCTTGCCAAACTGGCCGCAGACCGGCAGATACCGATTTTAGGGATATGCCGCGGCATACAGGTGATGAACGCCGCTTTTGGAGGCAGCCTGTATCAGGATATTCATGTACAAATGGAAGGGAAACGGATCAAACACGATCAGGATTTGGGACGGGGGTATGCCTCGCATACGGTTCGGATAGAGAAAGATTCCTTACTTTACAAATTGTTTGAAACAGAAGTTTTGCCGGTCAATTCGTTTCACCACCAGGCGGTAAAAGAGGTTGCGCCGGGTTTCAGGGTAACCGCCCGTTCATCCGACGGAGTCATTGAAGCGATGGAGTCTACCGAATGCAAGTCAATGATAGGAGTGCAATGGCATCCGGAATGTTTCATATTGGAAAACAACACATGCATGATGCCACTATTCGAGTGGTTTATAAGGGAATCTTCTTCTTTCAGAGAAGCCAAAAGACTTCACAGACGCATGATAACGCTGGATTCACATTGCGACACTCCCATGTTCTTCGATCAAGAAATAAATTTTGCCACCCGTGACAAGAAAATCCTGGTAGACCTGCATAAGATGACGGAAGGACATCTGGACGAACCATCATGGTGGCTTACCTGAAGCAATTGGAACGTACCGATGAAGCCTTATCGGCCGCTACTGCCAAAGCAGACCGCATCCTGAACGAAATAGAGGAGATGGTTGCCAAAAACTGCACAACCGTAGATATAGCATATACTCCCGCTGATCTGTCCCGTTTGAAAAAAGCAGGGAAAAAGGCTGTCATGCTGGGCATTGAAAACGGATATGCCATTGGCAAGGATATCACGAATGTAGAACGTTTCCGACATCGTGGCGTGGTGTACATGACACTTTGCCACAACGGAAATAATGATATCTGCGGCTCCGCCCGTTATAATGAGGAAGAACTGGGCGTAAGCACATTCGGCGAACAGGTGATAAAAGAAATGAACCGTGTGGGAATGATGGTAGATATTTCTCATGCCGGAGAGAAAAGTTTCTACGATGCACTGGAAATCAGCAGAAAACCGATCGTGGCCTCTCACTCTTCGGCCCGTGCCCTTTGCGACCATCCGCGCAATCTGACGGATGACCAATTGAAAGCATTGGCAGCCAAAGGGGGTGTGGCACAGGTATGTATGTATAGCGGATTCCTTCGTAAGAACGGAGAAGCTACCATCAAGGATGCCATCGAGCATCTGAACCACATGGTAAATGTCATGGGCATAGAGCATGTAGGGATAGGAACCGATTTTGACGGTGACGGCGGTATCACAGGCTGCGCTTCGGCATCAGAATTGATAACTTTACACGCCGGCTGCTGTTGGAAAGATATAGTGGAGAAAGTATCCGCCTGATCTGGGGAGGAAACTTCCTGCGCGTTATGGAAGAAGTACAAAGAAAATAACGTAACTTTGCGGCGCAGACTCTCTATCTTGATAAGGACAATGCACAAATAACAAGGAATAAGTATGAAGATAAAAAACGTTTTAGTAATCCCGGTCTTGCTGCTTGTATTGACGGCTGTAGCCTGTGGAAACAGTAAAAGCAGAAACGACCGGACAGAAACCGTAGACAAAGAAGTGATCAAGGCTCCCGAATTCAATGCGGACAGCGCCTACCAGTACATTCAGGTACAAGCTGATTTCGGTCCCCGTGTCCCTAACACGCAGGCACACAAAGAATGTGGGGAATATCTGGCAGGACAATTGGAAAAATTCGGAGCCAAGGTATACAATCAATATGCTGATTTGATAGCTTATGATGGTACTATACTGAAATCACGCAACATTATCGGCGCTTACAAGCCCGAAAGTAAAAAACGCATCCTGCTTTGCGCCCATTGGGACAGCCGCCCGTATGCCGACAATGATCCCGACCCGAAAAATCACCACACTCCTATTTTAGGAGTAAATGATGGCGCCAGTGGTGTGGGTGTGTTATTGGAAATCGCCCGTCAGATACAGAAAGAACAACCTGCTCTGGGCATAGATATCGTGTTTTTGATTCGGAGGATTATGGAATTCCTGAATTTTATGACGTAGATACAAACAAGACATTGGTGCTTGGTTCACAATACTGGGCACGTACCCCACATGTTCAGAACTATAATGCACGCTATGGAATCTTGCTGGATATGGTAGGCGGAAAAGATGCCACGTTCTATTATGAAGGTTACTCGGCCCGCACCGCCCGTTCCGAGATGAAGAAGATCTGGAAAAAGGCACATGAGCTGGGATACGGCAAATATTTTGTAAAGGAAGACGGGGGCGAAACAGTAGACGACCATATCTATGTCAACAAACTGGCCCGCATCCCGTGTGTGGATATCATTAATTATGATGCCGGTAATCCGCAAAGTTCTTTCGGCTCTTTCTGGCATACGGTAAATGATACGATGGAGAACATTGACCGTAACACGCTGAAAGCGGTAGGACAGACGGTGATGGATGTGATTTATAATGAGAAATAAATGATAAAATAATGAAAACAATAAACGAACTTCAGGACGAAGTGATAGAAGAGTTCAGTGATTTTGATGACTGGATGGACAAGTATCAACTGCTCATAGACTTAGGTAACGAGCAGGAACCACTCGCCCCCGAATATAAAACAGAACAAAACCTGATAGATGGTTGCCAAAGCCGCGTATGGCTGCAAGCCGATATGGAAGGCGGCAAAGTGGTGTTCCAGGCGGAAAGTGACGCCTTGATTGTAAAAGGTATCATTGCCCTGCTCATTAAAGTAGTCAGCGGACATACTCCTGATGAAATATTAAGCAGTGATTTATACTTTATAGAAAAGATAGGTTTGAAAGAACATTTGTCGCCCACCCGTAGCAATGGCTTGTTGGCGATGGTAAAACAGATGCGTATGTATGCGCTGGCTTTCAAGGCAAAAATGGCAAATTAGTGATTAGTGGTTAGTGATTACTAACCACTAAAAAATCATCGCCCCAGCCGCTTGGTATCGACATCGGTACGTTTCTTCTCTTTGTATCCGCCGAATTTATAGAGGAATGAAAATGTAAAGCTACGATTGTCCCAATTCATTTCTGTCCGGTTCCGTTGCTGCCCCCACGCCAGCCGGGTGGTCATGTTCGATGTATTAAGAATATCATTTCCTTTCAATATCACCTTCGTCTTTCCATCCGGAGAAGTCCACTGAAGTGAAGTCGAAATATTACAAATAGGACTTAAGTTATACACCCCTTGTATGGCACGTGATTGGTAAAAGCCAGCCAACGTACCTATGATATTCGGTTTTTTCGATAAAATGAATGTGTTTGTGGTATTCAGGATGACGCTGAATTTATGCCGGTCGAATGCAATATCATGGAAATGGCTGTTCTTGTCATGAGAGAACAGACCGAAAGCAAAAATGCGCCCGTTCCACCATGTACTCACTTTATAAGAAGCCATAGTCTGTATGGTCCATCTTTTCTGAAAATCATAATTCACAAACTGATTCATCTCCGCCAGACGGTCGGGCAATTGATAAGGAAGCTGCACAAAGTAATCGGGTGTGTAATTGTAATTCACCCCTATCATATATTTATTCTTATACAGATAATTCAAGTCGAGCGAATAATTGGAACTTGGCTTCAGGTCGGGATTTCCATGAGCCTCGGTATAGCTGTCCACATACTGTATAATAGGTTGCAACTGCCAGTAAGCGGGATATTTGCGATTACTGGTGAAGGACATTTGCAAGGTATGACCATCTGCCGGAGTATAAGTTGTGTTTACAGTGGGATACAGCATCCAGCTATGGCGTCCCTCAGCATGATAAAGCTCTGCGGCCAAGGAAACTTCGGCAGAAAACTTCTTCCCAAAACTATGTGAAGCACCGGTGTACATATTCAGAGTATATTCTTTTCGAAGCAGTTTCTCAGAATTATCGGGAGTCAAGGCTCCAGTTTCACCATCCCGATAGAACTGGTAGCTGTTATCGTGTGTGGTAGTATACTTTACACCATAATTGATCTCGGTTCCACCTTGCAAGGAATGAAGCTGGTTGGCATAGAACAACCAGCGGTTGATACGTTGGTTGCTGTCATAATTCAATGTCTGACGGACACTTTGCATATCTTTCTGTAAGAAGGTCTGTGACGGACTGGAGAAAAAAAAGGAAATCCATTCCTGCCGAAAGGCCGAAAGAAGATTGATAGTCGGCTGTCACATTATGTAACTGGCGGCTGCGTCATCCGTTTTATCACTGTGGGCTGTTCCACGCATTTTTGTACAGTCCTGTCCATAGCGGTATTGTGTATTGTAAACCACACTCAACAAGTTCTTCTTCCCGAAATCATAATCCGCCCCCAAGCGAGGTTATGCCGGCCGCCATACCCTTTAGCCTCTGTTTTCAAATCCAACTCGTGTACTTCCCCCGCCATAGTGTGCCATGACTGTTTGTCCAATCCGAAAGTGGTATGTTTGAACCCGTATGAATACATCACATCCGCCGAAAAGCGCCGGGAAGTGTAAAGCAAATTTCCACGGCCTGCAATGTCCTCCCTGCGAGACTGTTCATACATAGCCACTACTTCGCCGGACAAAGCAGGTTTCTGTCCAATATTCGATTTTAGAATCACATTCACCATGGCTCCACGAATCCGGTAACGGGCCGGAGCAGCATACATGATTTCCGCTTTCTCCAAACGACTGACAGGGGTATTTTCGAGTACTGTCCGTAGATCTTCCTTATCCAATGTACTGACCTTTCCGTTTATTACCACCGTTATACCGCGACCGCCCAATGTCAGATTACCGTCTTGTTCCACGATGCCGGGCAGTTCCTTTACCGCCTCGTAGGCGTTATTCACCGGAAGCCGTTCTACCATTCGGGGCAAATCGTAAATCAGTTTTCCCCGTTCTGCTTTTACTACAGGACGTTCACCTTTCACCAACACTTCCGGCAGCTGCTGAAAAAGACTATCCATATAGGTATAATTCACATCGTCCTGCGCCTGTACCGTGAATGTAAACAAGCATAAACAAAAGATAATCACTGTCCTCATCGTCGTTTTATTTTTAAGGTCTATGCAAAGTAAAGGCTAAAAGTGTTCCGTATGTGTTACCACCAGCTTACGAAGTCTTATTTAGTGTTATCAAAAGAAAGAAAATACTTATTTTGTGCCTATTTTTGCCTCACCATGAAGATACCGTTTAAAGCCATAGCCGCATTGATTATCCTTCGCTGATAGCGTCTTTGCCTATCAGGCATATTGGTTGACAGGACTATATACCTCGATGAAGAAGGATATGGACAATTGCCTGATAGAAACATTACAGGTGAGTGACTACAATGAAATGATGGAACGGTGCGATTCCGTGAAACGAAGCAACGAAACCATAAATGGCTATATCGAATCCAGTATTAATCTGGACAGCAGTGCTTTGATTACCAAAGTTATAGAAACCGAGCCTTTCAAACAGCAAAAAAGATTTGGTCTGGAAATCAATGAACCGGTATCTACTACTATCGACAAAAACGGTACACTGGAACTGCTCACCAAATACTTCCAACGGGGTATCCACAGCCAGCTGGACCTTTTCACGGAAATCAACCTGCACACTTTCGACAGCCTTTTTACAAGGACACTTGCCATGCGCGGAATCATCTACCTGCCTCATCGCATCGAAATAGTGAATTTACGTCAAGACAGCACGATCGTACAAGGACTCAGTTCACCTCAAAAATACAGACCGGGCAAAGAAGCAGTGAGCTACTATTACAATTATGACTTGTACAACAAAATGGCATACCGGTTATGGTAGAACCGACAAATACCATCGTCTTGCAACAAATGAAAGGGATACTTTATACCTCTTTCTTTATCATTATTATATTGGGGTTGTCATTCTGGTTTCTTATCCGTATCATCTTAAGGCAGAAAAGCGTAGAAGAAATGAAAGAGGACTTCACACATAACATTACTCACGAACTGAAAACTCCGATAGCCGTAGCCTACGCCGCCAACGATGCATTACTGAACTTCAACGGAGCAGAAAACCTGACGAAACGACAGAACTATCTTCAGATTATCCAAGCCCAGCTGAAACAGCTCAGCGGATTGGTGGAGCAGATCCTTTCCATGAGTATGGAACAACGGAAGAATTTCCGTCTAAACTATGAGCTTGTCGAACTGAGGCCTATGTTGGAAAATCTGATAAGCCAACATAGGTTGAAAGCTGATAAGCCGACTGAGTTCAAACTTATTATGAAAGAAGACATGATCCTACGCGCAGATCGCTTGCACTTGTACAACGTGATCAGCAATCTGATAGACAATGCTATAAAATATTCCGATGAAAAGGCATATATTTGCATTTCTGCAACACGCTGCAGCAGTCCATGTAACAGTGACCGTAACGCTTATGTGATGCTAAAGATACAAGACAAAGGAATAGGTATTCCTGCCGACAGACAAAAACATCTGTTTGATAAGTTTTATCGGGTTCCGACCGGTAATCTGCATAATGTAAAAGGATATGGATTAGGACTTTATTATGTAAAAACAATGATAGAACAGCATAAAGGAACTGTTTCCGTGGAAAGCAGCACAGGAAAAGGCAGTACCTTTACACTTAAAATTCCCGAATAAGCAAATGGAAAAGATACACGTTTTATTAGTAGAGGATGAACAGACTCTTGCCATGATTATCAAGGACACACTGGAAGAACAGGATTTTATCATTACTACCGCCGGAGATGGTGAAGAAGGCTTAAGAAAGTTTTTCGAACAGAAACCGGACGTATTGGTGGCCGATGTCATGATGCCCCGTATGGATGGTTTTGAAATGGTACGCCGCATCCGCCAATCGGATAAAGCAACCCCGGTATTATTCCTCACCGCCCGGTCTGCTATCAATGATGTAGTAAAAGGATTTGAACTGGGAGCTAATGACTATCTGAAAAAACCATTCGGCATGCAGGAGCTTATTGTACGCCTCAAAGCCTTGATGCACAAAGCTTTTGTGGAAAAAGAAATAACCAATACTTACACCATCGGAGAATATCAATCAATTCCGTCACCCAACAACTGGATTTTGCAGGGAACATACAAGAACTCTCCCACCGAGAATCGGAAATCTTAAAACGCCTGTGTGAGAACCGGAATGAAGTGGTGAACAGCCAAAGTATCTTGTTGGAGCTATGGGGAGATGACAGTTTCTTCAATTCACGCAGCCTGCATGTATTTATTACGAAATTACGCCATAAACTGTCCAAAGACAACAGTATACGGATTGTGAATGTAAGGGGAATAGGTTACAAACTGATTATAAACTAACACTTCTTCCCTCTAATCAAGACTTTCTGCCCGCCGGACAAGGTCGTGGCAAAGATATAATCATCTCCTCCCTCCTTCAGTTTCAAGCGTTTGCGAAGTTCCGCTACCGATAATGGAAAGTTACGAATCGTAATATTCGCCTTGTCCATATCCTTCAAAAACGCTTTCAATTCCTTTTTTCCAAAGCCCGATACGGACTCAACCCGGAAACGGCGTCCCGGAAAATCCGGAACCAAAGAAGCAGAGGTATATAAATGGCTGCTGAGGTGAAGTTTCATCACAGGATAGGTTTGTGTAAGGGAACGAAAAGCACCGGCTTTCAGTATAGCAACATTCGGTTCATATAAATAAGTTCCGACTTGATCAGTCAAGGGACAGGCCGATGCCTTTTCCTGCTTCAAGGTAAAGGTGTAATGCTGGCTCTCACCGTTGCCTGCAATATGCTCACAATGGATGCTTATTTCCGATGAAACGGGCTCTTTTTGCAATATCAACAATAACTCCTTACACTCGTTATTCACAGCGACAATGTGCACCGAACGAACTGTTTTCAACTCGTTCAATGCTAATGACATATCCAGCATAGGCGATAATTTCACCATCACCTTCTTTGCCTTGTCAACCAGCAAAGACTCCAAAGCACTTACATCCGGCTCGCAATCAGAGATGGCAACCGTCTTGCCACCGTGTCCGTCCCTTCTGGCAGGGTCTAGATACAGGCAATCTACCGGAAGCATTTCCTGCAAATAAGCCACCCCATCCCGGTTATGTATCCGGATATGCCCCAACCCCAATAAAGGGAAATTATGCAAAGCCAGCTCACAGAGCTCCGTCTGCCTCTCCACATAATCAGCTTGCTTGAAATTCCGGGAGATAAAACTGCAATCAATACCGAAACCTCCGGTTAAATCGGCAAAAGTATCCCCTCCCAACAAAGAGGCCTTGTACAAAGCTGCCGTCTCGGAAGAACATTGCTCCATAGACAAATGAGGAGGATACCACAATGCGGAAACCAGATGCCATGAAGGCAACTTGCGGGCCGCTACCTGCCGTCCGGCAATTTGTGTGACAGCTGCCGCCATGTCTACATCGGGATATTTCTTACTTTGCAAAGCCAGTGTACGCGTATCGTCCTCCCTATGCTCTTCGATGAAATGGAGTGTTTTTGCTGATATTTCCATCCTTTATCTAATTACTTTATAGTTCCGTTTTGCCTCTTCACGACTGCGGAAGTTAAAATGCCACCATTCACTGCGCAAAGGTTTATAACCCACATCCGTCATGACCCGACGCAACAACAAGCGGTTTCTCCGTTCCTGTGCTGTAATGACTCCCTGCTGTACCATTGCCGCCTCAGTATCTATATGGGCTTCCTTGCCCAAATGATCCACCTTGGTTCCCATAGACAAAGGATTTCCTTTTTCATCTGCAATACTTACGTCTACCGCCAAACCATAGTTATGCAATCCTCCTCCCCGAGCCGGATTGGATACATATATATTTTGGGAAGTACCTTTTACCACATTCCACATTTTCTGCTGCACGGACATGGGACGGGCGGCATCATAAATAATCAAAGAATAACCTGGATACAACTCTTTCAACCGCTTTTGCGCTTGCAATAAGGCTTTGGCGGCCTCGGGATGAAGATAAGCCTCCTGCAAATCCTCATAAAGGACTTTCCCGGTAAAATTGTCGGCACGGGTATACATCAAATCTATTTTCAATGTCGGTCCATCCGGCCTACATTCACCAGTCCCAAGGAGTCAAGATAATGCTCCATCCTGCTTTGCGAGAAAGCGGGACAGAGCATTATCAGCAATGATATAAAAATAAAAACGGGCTTCATCTACAACGGTATCTTGTTTACTATTACAAAACAGACCTCAATAACTCAGGAATCTCAATATTACAGCATTCCATCTCCTTCAGAATTTTCTTTCCTTCTGCCGTAAGCGAGAAATACATCTGTCGTTTGTCACTATCTCCCAGATTACGCTCTACATAGCCTTTATCTTCCACAGATCTGATGACTTTAGAAGTATTTGAATTAGTAAGGCCTAACAGTTCTGCAATCTCTCCCGAAGACAGGCGTTTCTTCTTGGAGAGACAGCATAACAACATTCCTTCGTTCAGACAAAGGTGATGCACCTTTTCAAACCGGGTTTCAAATTCTGCAATAGCGCGATAGAGGTCTCTTATTTTACATAAAGTTTCCATATTGATGCTTCTTCTTGAATGCTATTGCACAAAATTACTTATTTTTTCAATAAAAACTCATCAATAGCCTTTTTAAAAGATGCTTTGGGCATAGCTCCCTGTGCCATCTCCGGCTTTCCTTCCATGGGGATGAACAGAATGGACGGAATACTCCGTATACCGAATGCGCCTGCCAGTTCCTGTTCTTTCTCTGTATCCACTTTATAAATCACAATCTGTCCATCGTATTCTTTTGCCAATTCATCCAGAATAGGAGCTACCATTTTGCAAGGACCACACCAATCAGCATAGAAATCCACAATAGCCGGTTTGTCACCTTCATATTTCCACTCTTTCGGGTTTTTCTCGAAATTATATACTTTCGCCAAAAAATCAGCTTTAGTCAAATGTATGACTTTTCCATCTCCTTCTGTTGTCATAGTTTCTTCTTTTACAGGGTTATTATTACTGTTTCCTCTGCCGCAAGCTGTAGTGGTAACCAGCATAAGGGTAGAAAAAATAAAATTGTCTTATTCATACTTATTCCTCCTTCTTTATTTCTTTACGTTCCGGTATAAATGAACTGAGCAATAATCCTCCCATTGCCGCCCCCCAAATGGAACTGTTGACAGGAGAAGAAGTGATAGGCAAGTTCCCGTGGAACAACCCACATAACGCCAATATAAGTATCCTCCTACCATTCCTGCCACAATGCCAAGCAATGTCCATCCATACCTTCTTATAAACTCTTTTTTCATAATCTTCTCTTTTTATGATTAAAACCAGACTCTGTTACATCATCTTCTTTAATTATTTCCCTAGGAAACTTTTTCCAAATGTATATCATATTTTCCTTTATAACAAATTTCCATAGGAAAATGTTCAAATAATAACTTTCGTTCACGATTCGGTACCTATATTTACATAATATTCAGTAGCAAAAGAAGTCAAATCATTACATAACAGTTATTTTCCACCCTAAGACAGATTCGGATAAGCGTTAATCTATCACATTTTTCATGCTCGGTTTAAAATAAATAGGCTAATAAGATCATTATATTCAATGATTTACTATTTTTGTATTTATAATGCTTAACTAGACAAACACAACTATTATGAAATGTAAATTATGTTTTTTACCAACAGCCATGCTGCTGTATTCATCAGTGCTATACGCACAATTCGGCACTAGCGAACGTTCTATCCTGTCCCTCCAAACAGGGCCTACCTTTTACACCGGAAAGCTGATAGGAGTAGCTGTACACTCTTCAAGTTTACGCAATGGCATAGGCTGGTCAGGAAGTTATACTTATCTGATAGGAAACAAGCCTGCCATACGGGTGGGATTCGGAGTACTTTATCAAGGCAGCCGGTATACTAACGACATGCCAAACAGCAGTGATAAAATTCAAACACATTATTTTGCTCCACAGTTCTCCCTGCATTGGCTGAAACAGCAATTCAGCTTGTATTTTACTACCGGAACCGGATATCAGTTATATCAAGATAACAGTACGGTATATGATAAGCCACGGAAAGTATCCATGAATAAATGGGCGGCGAACTTTGGCATAGGTGGAGAATACCGTGCTTTCACCCATTGGGGAGTCAGTGCAAGGATAAACTATATCCTGGCATATTCCGGCGAGTATTCTGTTCGTTATCATGATAAGGAATGGATGGTGCAGCCACACTATCCAATGAAGGGGGCGGACGACATTTCACAATTAGGATTCTCAGTAGGTATCAATTATCATTTTTAAAAAATTCAAGCCATGATTAAATATCTTATTACAATAGTATTAACAATCGCATTATGCTGTTCCTGTGATAGAGAAGACTTTTCAGCAGATCCTACCATCATGCCCCTGCCACTCAAACAGGAGCCAATACCTTTGGTTGCCTGATAGATGGCTGGGTATATACGGGACAGCGCTATGACTCAGATGATAAGGCTTCTTATTATCCTGCCCGCAACGAAGACGAGAAAGCGATAGTCAGCATAGATGTCCGAGTGGACAACAATGCTTCCATTTCTTTCAACATCATTGACCCCAAAGAGAAAGACATCACTATTTACAGTATCTCAGAAGGAGCGAGTGACGATCAGACTATCTATACTGATGTTATATTCAAAAATGAAAATAATCAAGAAGAAAAACTGGAAGATGGAATAATCAATATCACCCGTTTCGATTTAAATAACAGAATAATCAGTGGCACTTTCGAGGGAGAAAGAATAAAAGAGGGTCGATTGGATTTAAAGTTCTGATATAGCCAAAAGACTGAAAAAAATATTTTTCATTATCATCAGGTTTACTGTAGGGGCGGAATGTTTCCCGTCTGGCACCACAAAGAAGTGTATCCAGCGAATCCAGTCCGCCCCTACGGCAATTGTATTTTCTTGGTTCTATCTTTATTTTATCTTATCATACTGATCATTCGCACTAATTTCCGTATATTTAGGTGCATCAATCATTTCTACCAAAGCACGTAACACAGGCCCTTCACCCATCGGATCATTTTCCTGAGTAGGACGATTATAATAAAATACGGTGGAAGGCATGATACCTGTACCGACACAAATGGCCGTCACATCACCATTCTCTGAAATCTTTGACAACATACCTTTTAATCCCTGCCATGCTACATAAATGAAATCCGGATGCAGCCATCCTTCCTTCACACCTTTAGCTATACCAAATACAAACATGGAAGTACCGGTGATTTCTTCATAAGAATCTGCTTTATCCAATAGCTGATGCCACAAACCGTTTTTCCCTTGATACCGGGCTACCCCACTGGCCTGCATCTGGAAATTCTTTATCACATCATCACGCATGGGTGATCTTCTGGCATTCTGGCCAGCAAATCGGCTGTCGCCATAAAAATCCATCCATTGGCCCGCGACCAATGCGCCACTCCATGCTCCTTATTATCCGTATGATAGCAATGATAATAAATCTGTTTCTCAGGACACCATAAATACCTTGTATAATTCAATATCTGATTGGCCGCATCATCAAAATACTTCTTTTCACCGGTAGCCTCTCCCATTCTAGAAATAAAAGATACCGCCATAAACGCATCATCTGCCCAAACAGTATTTTCATGAGGCCACAAGCGAGCTATGGTTCCATCGGCCAAGCGGGGTTCCGAAACCATAAGATGATGATTTGTTGTTTCAACATATTGTTGGAAAGCCTCATCCGGATGACGCTGGTTCAAAGTTATCAGACTAGCCCCCATAGGACCGTTGTCATCCAAGCGCTTGTTTCTATAAATCATATGCCAAGTAAGACGGGGAACCGCCCTCCATCCTCCTTCACGGAAAGTTTTATCATACAGACGATGAAATAAGACTGATTAGTCTTGTCAAAAATAAACTTCATATTTTTCAGCACATAATCCTCATATTTCCGGTTCTGTATTTTATCACCCAACTCCATCAAAGCCATATTCGTTACTCCGTTTGTATAATGCCAATTCAAATATTTACTATTGACACGTATATCCGGATTTAAAGCAACATTGTCCAAAGAAGTGTATACTTTACCTGTTTTTACATCTTTGAACTCATAAACCGTAGAAGCAATAATACGATCGGCTATCTTTATAGCCATCTCTTTGGCCACAGTGTTGTCCTGTGCCATTAAGGGGAATAATCCTATCGCAAACAATAAAATGCCTGCACAAGCATAACTTTTAACCATAAAACCTAAATTTAATCTTTTATTTTTATACTAACAATCTCTGTATTCCGTCAAAATAAAAAGTCCGGCCAGCTTTAATATTCTTCAAAGATAAAGTCATCTTTCTATTTCGTACAAATTTCCATCCTGTTTTTTTAAGGTAAAACCCACATTTGCAGTTTTAGAGTATATAATGTGCTCATGATTTTATACTAAGAGAAAGAAATTCTGTTCATGATTCCTATAACAAGAGCAACAAATGTAAAGCTACCTCGTTATCAATACATTAATTATCTCTGTGTAAATTCTGAAGCCAACAACTACCTTGATTAAATTCCAATGTTATCTAAAGCAACGGATTTATACCTGGAGAGTTTACAAATAAAAAGGCTGTATTCCCTTAGGAATCAGCCTTTTTTTATTTGTGGACCAGCCTGGGCTTGAACCAGGGACCTCCAGATTATGAGTCGCAAATAATTGATTTTCAGTAATTTGCTCTTCATTTCTTTTCAGGTTCATACTCCTTGATTTTCAAGCCTAAAGGTAGTATTTCTTTTTCAAATAATCTTTCTTGTTTTCTTCTATTTTCTGAAGATGCGTGCAAATTGCGTGCAATTAGATTTGCACGGTACATATAATTGGACTATTTTATTTCTCTTGATATTGAACTTTTAATAGAGTACAAATTAATATCGTGTTGATAAAATCCTAAAACAATAGCTTCATTGATATTATGTTGATGAGCAAATTGTTTTATTTTCATTTGCATTGCATGTGGAGAAATCATAGAATGTTGTTTTAAGAATGCACTCCATAAGTCTTTGCTAATTAAAGAATACTTGGCGAATTTATTTGCTTCTTCTTCACATTTATTTATTTCAGCTCCTTCGATGGAAATATATTTTTGTTCTCTATTGTTGAAAAGATGCATATAAACATGATATATTTCATGCAATAAAGCAAAGGCATAATTGTCAATTCTGTTTAATCGTAATGTTAATACAATAGTTGGGTTTTCTCCTTGCCAAAAAGAAAATCCATCAATGGGAGTTTTGTCAAATTTGGGCACTATGATAAATTTAATTCCATATCGTGATAGAATTTTTTTTGTTGTATCTATAGTATCCTTATTTATAACAAATAAATGATTTAATTCATCAATAAGATTATTTAAATTGTCGTTACTAAACTTCGTATCACACTGAATTTTCGAACTTTCATAAAAAACATAGTGTTTCCATGAAAAAATATTTATAGGCTCACTTTTCAAACGCTCAGATTTCTTAAAATAAGAAACTTCTTTCTCTTGAGAGTATAATGTTATTAGTTCTTCAACAGAGGTAACACCAAAAATTGAATATATAGTTTTTATATTCTCTGATATTTTAGTTCCTATAATATTTAATTTCTCAAAACATTTAATAGAACAATATTGAGAAATGATTTTCAAATCTCAATATTTCTTTTCCGTTCTATTATTTTGTATTTGATATTTGCTTTGTCTATATCATATTTGATTTTGTAATGATAACCAATAAGAAGCGTCTATACTTAAAATTTCCTGTAACAAAACAGCAACTTCAGGAGTTATAGCACGACGCCCCTTTATTATATCATTGAGTACGGAAGTAGGCATACCCATAAATGAAGCTAATTCTTTTTGCTTCATCTCTCTTGCATCTAATTCATCCTTAATGATTTCTCCCGGATGAATTGCTATGCAAGGTACACAATCGTTTAATTTAAATTTAGTCGCCATAATGGTTGGATATTTCTATTAATTCTATATCTGTAATTATCAATGAACTGTCTATGGTAGAACTTTTAAATATTAGCCTCCAACGTCCAGTACATCTAACCGATTCAAAGTCCTTTAAATCTCCTTTTAACCGTTCATAATGCAAACTTCCAATTCTGAATAAATCTTCTATTCGTTTGGCTGCCCTTAAATGATTATATGCTTTTATATAACCTTTAATAACATCCTTAGGAAGTCTTTTGTATCTTTTGTCATTGGTGCAACCCACTTCCAACAACTCTATTAATGCTTCATCTTCTGTATAGATATTCATGCAATTTCATTTATCTTTCTGCAAAGATAAGAATTTTTATTTTTTGTGATAACAAATTTCATGGTATAAATTATCAAATTTGATAATTATACAGTATTGTATTATACATTAAATAAACGATAGAAAAGACATATTGTTTATTTATAAACGCTTTTTCAAATCATTAATGTACGAATTATTGAGAGGATATTGATTTTCTATTTCTTGAAAATAAGAATTTAGTTTCTTTGATAAAAAGTGTAGTATTATATCATATAATTTGCATCTTTGCTTAAACCTCTTGAAGAAAATATCTAAACTATTCAAAAGGCTTCAAAACGTTTCAAACCCGTCTATATTTCCCTCAAAAAATAGATATATAGATTATTGCAAGCAATTCCACTTGCATGTAATTACTAAAAATCATGTTCAATTATTCTAAAGATGGTGTCGTAGTTTCTACGGTACTGGGTGCACGTACAATCAACAAGGAGGGTAAATATCCTGTTAAAATCAAGGGTTATTATCAGAAGAGGCCAAAATATGATTCCATTGGCATTTGTATGACAAAAGAAGAATGGAACAAGCTGCCGGGCAGTAAATCGTTTGAATACAGAAAAATCAAACAAGCCATTGAAAGCTGTTTTTCTTTAGTCCGGATGAATGTTGAAGCACTGGCAGAAAAGGGAATATTCTCTTTCAATACGCTTAATTTACGTTTGGGAAAGGCAACCGGAGACACTCTAAATAGTGTCATAAGAGCAAAAATTGAGGAATTGAAAAGCGAAGATAGAATCGGAACAATGCAATTCTTCAAATGTACTTTAGTTATGGTTGAAGAAGTTGGAGGAAAAGATATTCCGTTCAGTGCCATTACTGTTGAATGGTTGCAGAAATGTGAGAAACTTTGGTCAAAGACAAGAAGCGTTTCTACAATCGGTATGCACATGAGGAATATTCGTACTTTGATGAATGAAGCAAAGAGAGCCGGAGTTATCAAAGAGTCGCAATACCCATTTGGAAAAGGCTTGTTTGAGATAAAGACCGGTATTGGAAGAAAGAAAGGCTTGACAAAGAAACAGTTGAAAGCTATTTTCGATTATAAGAGCGGAAATGAAACGACTAATAGGTATAAAGACCTTTGGATATTCATTTACTTGTGTAACGGTATCAATCCGACAGACATGCTGAAACTAAAGTTCTCGGATATTGTGGACGGTGAGATATGCTTTGTAAGGCAGAAAACAGAGCGCACAACAAAAAACAGAAAAGAGATACGAGCAACTATTTCAGTACAAATGCAGGCTGTCATTGATAAATGGGGAAATAAGCCTCTACCTGACAATTATATATTTCCATATATGAAAGGGAATGAAACGGCAATTGAAGCTAAAGCCATAACTCGTGATGTAGTAAAACGAATAAACAAGCGTATGAAGTTGATAGGTGAAGAATTGGGAATCGGCAACATTACCACATACACCGCAAGACACTCATACGCAACCGTATTGAAACGAAGCGGAGTCAATATCTCGTATATAAGCGAGTCTTTGGGGCATACCGACTAAGAACTACAGAAGCATATCTGGCGAGCTTTGAGAAAGAAGAGCGAACTAAGAACACCAACCTTTTGACCTCGTTTTTATAGCCTATATAGCTATATGAGCTGTCTTCTCTCTTTGCCCGGTAATACCTACTCATTAGGATAACCGAGCTTTCTTTGTGCTAAATTACTGGTGCGAGGGCTTAATAATATAGTTAAAATACCCTATTCCCTTATATTCTGACAATATCGTGGATATATGTATTAACCGAAAATTCAATTACTCGGAAAATTATTAATGTCAAAATAAATAAAGTTATGACACGTAAGAAAAGAACCCAAGAAGAACAACCTTTGACTACTGAGGTTGTAGGAGCTAAAAAAGAAATCTCCAAAGAAAAAGAAAGCAGTAGAAGAAAAGCCTGTTGTTGTTCAAGAACAGGAAGCGAGCGTAAACGAGCCTACTACCCAAGAAGACGTTGCGGAGAATACTCCAGAGAAAAGAGAGTATACCATTGACGAGCTTATCGATATGTTAGGGCCGGATATTGAGTGCGAGGATGAAACAGAGGTTGAAGATACTTCTTCACCAGAGAAAGAAGATAACGGGGAAGATATATTTGCCACTTTGGATGATTGGACCGAAGATGACGATGAAGAAGAATTTTCAGATGAAATCATTGATATGTTTGATAAAACACTTGAAGAGAAAGGACTCGGTGACGCTTACTTTGAGCGGTTGGAAAGGAATATCAAAGAACATGAGGAAGCTCAAAGGGAACGCGAACTTTATATTGATGAAGTCAAGTGGATATTACTTATTATTACAACGATTGGATTGCTATTGGCAATATCATTAAGAATATGTTTGATGAGGAAGGTAGGGCTTTATTCCATAAGGTTAGTAGTTTTTATCCCAATTATGACTATGATGAAACTGATAGTGAATATTCCGCTATGATAGTGGGGCAGTATCGATATAACAGTGACCGCTTATTTGAAATAGCCGCAAAATACGGGCTCATTCCTCCTATCAAAAAGTGATTTTGAGAATAAAAGGGATAACTATCGGTGTGTAGCTTATCCCTTTTATTTGTATTATACTATCGGTGAAAAACCTCAACCGGTAAGGCAATAGTTATGAAAGAAAGAAACGAGATGAAATGCGATGTAATTTACCGGTGTGTTTCGTTTATCATTGATTATCAGTACTTCTCGGAAGCTGTGTGCAAATTGTGTGCAATGAACTTTTGTGTGCAAAGAAAAAAGCCGCTACAAATCTCTTTGTAACGGCTTGATTTCCTTTGTTTTATGCTTTGTGGACCAGCCTGGGCTTGAACCAGGGACCTCCAGATTATGAGTCTGTTGCTCTAACCAACTGAGCTACAAGTCCGTGCTCACAATTTCTTGTTAGCAGGTGCAAAAGTAGTATATTCTCCTGAAACTTGCAAGATTTAGCGCCCAAATTTTGATAAAAAGATTTAATTCCCTAATTCGTAAGGATATAAATTGTATTTTTGTGCTCCATTAATTAATTCTGCAAAGCCATATGGCACAAAAAAACAGGAAACAGCCCTAACAGGCTTTCGGACAAAGAAGTCTTATCAGTAGGGAGAAACATGGGACTAACCTCCTGACACCTCCCAAACGTCCCTCCATGTGGAAACTTTATCTGGAAAAGTTCCGCGACCCGGTTATACGTATTCTTTTAGTCGCAGCATTCTTTTCCTTAGTGATTTCCATTATTGAAAATGAGTATGCGGAAACAATCGGTATTTTCTTTGCTATCTTTCTGGCAACTGGTATCGGATTCTACTTTGAATACGACGCAAACAAGAAGTTCGACTTACTGAATGCTGTAGGTGAAGAAACACCAGTCACAGTTATCAGAAATGGGAAAGTACGGGAAATTCCTCGTAAAGAGATTGTAGTGGGTGATATTGTAGTGCTGAATACAGGTGAAGAGATCCCTGCCGACGGAATCTTGCTGGAAGCTATTTCCCTGCAAGTGAATGAATCCAATTTGACAGGAGAATTGATGGTCAACAAAACTATCAATGAAGAACTATTTGATGAAGAGGCCACTTACCCCAGCAATGAGGTGATGCGTGGCACCACAGTGGTTGACGGACATGGAATAATGAAGGTAGAACGTGTGGGAGATTCCACCGAAATAGGAAAAGTAGCACGTCAGGCTACCGAACAAAGTGAAGAAGAAACTCCATTGAATATCCAATTAACCAAATTGGCCGGTTTCATCGGAAAAATTGGTTTTACTATCGCCACGCTCACCTTTATTGTTTTTACAGCAAAAGATCTTTACTCCTACCTCAACGTAAATGAAATAACTGACTGGCATGGTGGATGGCAATTGCCGCATTGTACTGAAATACTTCATGATGGCTGTCACTTTAATTGTAGTAGCCGTTCCTGAAGGCTTACCGATGAGTGTCACTTTAAGTCTTGCACTGAATATGCGCCGTATGCTGAAAACCAATAACCTGGTACGTAAAATGCATGCTTGCGAAACAATGGGTGCCATTACTGTGATTTGTACCGACAAGACAGGTACATTGACACAAAACCTGATGCAGGTACATGAAGCGAAGCTTGATGCTACCAAAGCAGATTTAATAGCCGAAGGTATCAGTGCCAACTCTACAGCTTTCCTTGAAGAAACAGGAGAAAGCAAAAAACCATCCGGAGTGGGTAACCCTACTGAAATAGCCTTATTGCTTTGGCTGAATGAACAAGGCAAGAACTATTTGGAACTACGTGAAAATGCAAAAGTAATCAATCAACTTACTTTCTCTACAGAACGTAAGTACATGGCTACATTAGTAGATTCACCTATTCAACAGAAAAAGGTACTCTATATAAAAGGAGCTCCCGAAATTGTAATGGGAAAATGTAACCTCTCTCCTGAGGAACTGACTCATTACAATGCCGATTTGCTGGCCTACCAGAACAAGGCAATGCGTACCTTAGGGTTGGCTTACAAATTTATTCCTGAAAACTCCGGCAATGATTGTGCCGAGCTTGTCAATGAAGGAAATATGATTTTCCTAGGTATCGTAGCTATTAGCGACCCTATTCGTCCAGATGTACCGGAAGCCGTACAAAAATGTCAATCGGCAGGTATCGGTGTGAAAATTGTTACAGGAGACACTCCGGGAACAGCTACTGAAATTGCTCGCCAAATAGGGCTATGGAAACCTGAAGATACAGACCGGAACCGCATAACAGGGATAGAATTCGCCGCATTAAGCGATGAAGAAGCTTTGGACCGCGTACTTGACTTGAAAGTTATGAGTCGTGCACGTCCTATGGACAAGCAACGTTTGGTCCAACTATTGCAACAAAAAGGAGCCGTAGTAGCAGTAACCGGAGACGGAACAAACGATGCCCCGGCACTGAATCATGCTCAAGTAGGTCTTTCCATGGGAACCGGTACATCAGTGGCCAAAGAAGCAAGTGATATCACCCTACTGGATGACTCGTTCCATAGTATTGCCACCGCAGTAATGTGGGGACGCTCTCTTTATAAAAACATTCAGCGCTTCATCGTATTCCAGCTGACTATCAACGTGGTCGCTTTAGCCAGTGTTTTATTAGGGGCTTTCTTTGGTACAGAACTACCATTAACAGTAACACAGATGCTTTGGGTAAATCTTATCATGGATACTTTTGCCGCCATGGCTTTGGCATCTATCCCCCAGTGCCGATGTCATGAATGAAAAGCCACGCAAGACCGACGACTTCATCATCACTAAGGTCATGCGCAAAAATATACTAGCGTAGGCTTCTGTTTCCTTGCTATACTGATGACATTAATTGTCATTATCAAACAGATGCCAGCAGATTTAGTAGGACAAGCTTTAACGCAATTTTTCACAATCTTCGTGATGCTACAATTTTGGAATCTGTTCAACGCCAGTGTTTTCGGGACCAACCATTCTGTATTTAAGGACTCCCGTCATGCATTGGGTATGCTGAGTGTAGCTATCATTATTTTGGTCGGACAAATTCTAATTGTCGAATTCGGAGGTAAAGTATTCCGTACCGAACCTATGGATTTTATTACTTGGATTTATATTATCGCAGGAACGTCATTCGTATTGTGGATTGGTGAAATTCACCGTTGGATAAAACGAATACAGAAAAAAAACTAAGAAAGAGAATTAAGCACATAAAGAGTTATGGACAGTAAGATTAAAAATGTCGTTTTTGATTTAGGAGGAGTATTAATAAATCTGGATTTTGACAATTGCCTGAATGCTTTTCGCAAAGCAGGATTCCAAGATATCGAGAAACAGGTATGCCAGTTCAAGGGAAAAGGTTTCTTTTCCCTATTTGAATTAGGTGAGATCAGTCCGGAAGAATTCCGGTCAGCCATTCGCAAGGAGGCCAGCGAATCGCTGACCGACCGTAAAATTGATGATATGTGGAACCTGATGCTACTTGATATTCCTCGTGAGAAGCTGGACTTATTACTAGAATTGCGCGAACACTATATGGTTTATCTGCTTAGTAATACTAATCGGATACATTGGGAGTATGCCTGCGAGCAGATGTTCAGTTATCGAGGTTTCCGCGTAAATGATTTTTTTGAAGATACTTTTCTGTCTTTCGAGATGCATAAAGCCAAGCCCGAAAAAACATTTATGAGCAAATGATGAAAGAGGCAAACATCCTGCCTGAAGAAACGTTCTTTATAGACGACTCGGAAGCTAATTGCCAGGCAGCTATGTCACTTGGTATACAATCCCATCACTATCATATTGGAGAAAATTTAAGTTCACTTTTTGAATAATGGAAATAATATCAGATATAAACCATCAAGTATTACCCCCTTCAGTTGCCACTATCGGCTTCTTTGACGGGGTGCATCGTGGACACCGCTTTCTTATCAATCAAGTAAAAGAGGTCGCAGACAAGGATGGATTATATTCTGCATTGGTCACTTTTCCTATGCATCCCAGACAAGTGATACAAACCACTTATCATCCACAACTGCTCTCTTCACCCAAGGAAAAACTTGAGTTATTGGAAACGACGCAAGTAGATTACTGCCTCCTTCTTCCTTTTACACAAAAACTTTCGCTGCTTTCGGCCCGGGAATTCATGCAGTTACTACGTAACAAATTCAATATTCACACCTTAGTTATAGGCTATGACCATCGTTTCGGCCACAACCGCAGTGAAAGTTTTGAAGATTATTGCCGTTATGGCGAGGAATTAAATATATATATAGTACGCGCGCGAGCTTATACAGACGGAGAGGATAAAATCAGCTCCTCAGTCATCCGTCAGCTGTTAAAAGAAGGCAAAGTAAGTCAGGCTGCCCAATTTCTAGGGTACAACTATTATCTGGATGGAACGGTGGTAGATGGCTACAAAGTAGGCAGAAAAATAGGGTTCCCCACAGCTAACCTGCAAGTGGATTGTAGCGACAAATTAATTCCCTCGGAAGGAGTTTATGCAGTATACGTGTATGTGGAGGGGAAAAAATGGGCAGGAATGTTGAACATAGGACACCGCCCTACTATCAATAATGGCAACAATGTAAGTATCGAGGTAAACATCCTCAATTTCTCGGAGGATATCTACCACAAAGAAATGCGCATAGAGTTCGTAAAGTATCTTCGCCCTGAAGAAAAATATGGCACAATAGACGAGCTCATCGCCCAAATGCACAAAGACAGGGAGAAAACCGCTAAAATTCTTCTTTAATATGACGGAAAAAAGCAAGTGCACTTACTTTTCTGAAAGAAATATATAAATGGTTTTCTTCCCGAAAGATGCAACCTCCCCTCCCACCCCCTCTCTTCTCGCATAAAAAACGTTTCTTCATTCATTTTTGTCTTATAAAGTATGATAAAGGATATATTTTTATCGTTTTTCGATAATTTTTTCTTGTTTTTCTTTTGTAGTATCAAAAATAAGATGTACATTTGCATATCGATAAACGATAAATGAATATCGAAAAACAAGAAAGAACAAACACAAACATTTAAAACACAAAGTAAAATGAAAAAGTCAGTATTTAAATCAGGTTTAGTAGCAGCAATTGCAGTAGTGATGATGAGTTGTACAACAACAGCAAACGCACAAACAGGAAACACGAAGTACATCTACGGTCAAGACGGCACAAACACAACAGTGTATACACTGAATGAAGACGGCAAAACATTGACACGCAAATTGAAGTATGAGTACAAACACGATGAAAATGGTCAGGTAATTGAGAAAAAAGCCTATCGCTGGGATGCTTATCGGGAACTGTGGAAACCGGCTTATTTACTTACAGTAACTCCCGGAGCGTATGAAACCAAACTCAACTATGCCGAATGGAACGTCAAGGAAAGCGCCTTCAACAACAAACAACAAAGTATTTACCGTAAAGACAACAACATAAATTTGCTGGCCGACACACAAAACAAAAAATAATGGAAGCACAAACTCAAAAGAACAGTATAACCAACCGATGGCAAACCATCGGAGTGTGTATTGGAATGATTATCGGATTTGTATATCCATCAATCGGTCTAGCTCTGGGTATGCTCATGGGAATAGTTTTTGGGAACTCATTCTGGTTAAAATTCCATTAAATACCCCTCTAGCACAAAGAGCACAACAAAAGTCCGAGATTATCTTTCTTTTAATATTGTTCATCCTATTCATTGAACATTGGTACGTTCCTTGTAAACAAGCCATTGCAAATTTAATAAACTGATAAAATAACAACTTTAAAATACATCAAGATGAAACATTAAAACGCATTTTAGCCGCAACAACCTTACTGGTAACACTCGGTTTCGCCTCCGAAGCCAATGCACAAGTCCCTTTAGAAAACTTCTTCAAGAATCCTGAAAAAAGCGGGATACCAAATCTCACCGGATGGCAAATACTTCTCATATATGGCTCCGTATGAAAACCGCCTGAACTTATTCGTACAAGAAGTCGGTTCAGACAAAGCAACCCGAATCACTTCAGAAACGGTACGGGATCTTGCAGGAAGCATGTGGCAAACGGTCATCGGATACTTTATATAAAAGATACTGCCGGCGATGAAAACTTTCAGCTCTACGGAGTCAATGTAGACGGTACTGACTCCAAAGCATATACCGCATTCCCCAAGGTAAGGACAACTATTATTGATCCGTTGGAAAATATCGACTCACTGGTCATCATCGGTCTGAACAAGCGTAATCCACAAGTATTTGATCCTTATCGCTTGAATCTCAATAACGGCGAACTGACCCAATTAGCTGAGAACCCCGGAAACATACAAGGATGGATGACTGACCATAACGGAAAACTGCGTGTAGCCTTAGCTATTGTAGACGGAGTAAATACCCAAATTCTCTATCGCGAAACGGAAGAGCAGCCCTTCCGTCCGGTACTAACTACCAATTTCAAGGAAACGGTAAGCTTTGCCACCTTCACCCCCGACAATAAAATGGTTTATGCCCTGACCAACATCGGACGGGACAAGACCGCCCTCGTCCTAATGGATCCGGCTACTTGTGAGGAAAAAGAAGTACTTTACACCAATGATAAATATGATATTTCCGGATTAGGCTATTCTGAACTGAAAAAGAAATTAATCTCTGTATCCTGTACCGGACACAAAGGTACTATCCGTCATTACTTCGATAAAAACGAAGAAGCTATCCGCACCAAGTTGGAACAGAAACTGGAAGGTTATGATATCAACACCACCAGCGAAGATAAAAGCGAAAATATCCGTATTATTTATGCTGGAGGCGACCGCACTTATGGAACTTATTATACCTATAATGTAAAAGAAGACAAACTGACTAAAATAGCTGACTTGGCTCCCTGGATTAAAGAAGAAGATATGGTCCCGATGCACCCCATCACCTATACCAGCCGGGATGGTCTGACCATTGAAGGATACCTCACTCTCCCGAAAGGATACACCATGGAGAATGCCAAAAATCTGCCTGTAGTAGTCAATCCGCATGGGGGGCCGTGGGCACGTGACAGCTGGGGATATAATCCGGAAGTACAGTTCCTTGCCAACCGTGGCTATGCTGTTCTTCAAATGAATTTCCGAGCCTCAACCGGCTATGGACGCAAATTCACCGAACTGGGCTACAAACAATGGGGACAAACCATGCAGAACGACATCACCGACGGCGTAGAGTGGTTGATAAAAAAAGGAATCGCCGACCCGAAACGTGTAGCCATCTACGGCGGAAGCTATGGCGGATATGCAACATTGGCAGGGGTCACCTTTACTCCTGATCTTTATGCATGTGCCATCGACTATGTGGGTGTATCCAACTTGTTCACCTTCATGCAGACTATCCCACCCTATTGGAAACCCTTATTGGACATGATGTATGAAATGGTAGGTGATCCTGTGAAAGATAAAGAATGATGGAAAAATATTCACCTGTATTTCATGTAGACCAAATCAAAGCTCCTCTCTTTATCGCACAAGGCGCTAACGACCCGCGTGTGAATAAAGCAGAATCCGACCAAATGGTGGAAGCGCTGAAAAAAACGCGGTATAGAAGTAGAATACATGGTAAAAGACAACGAAGGACACGGTTTCCATAACGAAGAGAACAAATTCGATTTCTATCGTGCCATGGAGAAATTCCTGGATGCTCACCTGAAAAAATAAATATCATTGAAAGTGTGTCAAATGATAGGTCGTTTTCATTTTGACACACTTCCAACCTAATAAAATTTTAAACCAATAAACAGATTATTATGGGACGTGCAATTAAATTGATACTTTACTATCTGGCTTATCAATTACTATTCATTTTTCTGGCAACCGGAACCGATGCCACCATTGCTCTTATCGGCGGAGCAGATATTACAGCCAACTTCCGCCCCGGGACAATGGCAATATCCATCGGTATGTTACTCTCCGCATTAGCCATGACATGGCACTTGGTACATTTCCACTATGTCAAGTTCAATAAAAAGAGTATGTATGAAGTTTCAAAAAAAATCATTCTCTTGTGCATCCCTCTCCTGCTATCCGCACAGTTCATAGCAGGAATATTAAATGAAGCGCTCGATCTGACAGACACTAATCAAGAACTATTTATTTCGATGAGCCATAATATCTTCGGTGTTCTCAGCATTGCTATCGTCGTCCCTATTTTGGAAGAATTTTTATTTCGTGGAGCTATAGAAGGACATTTACTAAGAAAAGGATGGTCACCTAAATGGGCCATACTGGTTTCCGCACTCATATTCGGGATCATACACGGCAATCCTGCACAAATACCTTTTGCATTTCTCATCGGTCTGCTCTTCGGATGGTTATATTATCGCACCGGAAGTTTAGTTCCAGGTATTGTGGGACACATTATCAACAACTCATTCGGCGCATGGACCATGTTCACAGCACCCGAGAGGAACTCAGCCAAACGACTATGGAGACCTTGGGCACAACAATCACTTACATTCTCTTAGTACTAGCCATAATCGTTTTTATAGGTATGTATCTCTACCTGAACAAATACTTGCCGAAACCTACCAACATACAAGTCAAAGCTATTAATGAACAAGATATAACCATTTAACAAACACAACCAATCATGAAAAAGAGACTCAATCTTCTCTGTGCCTGCGTACTTATCGGCCTGCTCCTTTCTACTTCCACGGTAATCAGTCTGATGGTTCAAGCCGTCAGTGCCGGGTTTAAAGCCGGATATGAAAGTGTAGAAAAAGGGAAGGAGCTTAACATATCCGACTACAAAATAGTTTGTACGATACCTTCTGACCTATTTGCAGAAACAGGAAGCGTGACAAATCTGAAAAATTCCTCACAGGCTTCCATCAAACCAGTCATAAGTTTGATAGAAGCCCCGACAACAGGAAGCAGCCTATCCCGAACGGCGAATGGAATCACTACCTTAATTTCGGTCCTAGCAAGTATCTTCTGCCTGATACAATTTTTCTATTTGATCCGAAATATCAACCGTGGTGACATTTTCAGTTGGAAGAACGTCAAATTTCTCCGCAAGCTGGGTGTGTCACTGATACTTCTATTCATTTGTTCTTTTACCACCATCATGATCGGGAACTATGAAGCGGCACAAGTTTTGGAACTCAAGGGATGTGAATACTCTAATATATTTGCGTTTTCCGAACCAACCTTCATATTGGGATTCATCGCATTGCTGGTTGCTGAAGTATTCGCTGTTGGATTGAAAATGAAAGAAGAACAAGATTTAACCATATAAAAATCATACGGTATGAAGAAGTTCAGGATATTAGGTATTATAGCCATTATTGCAATACTTGCAAATTTCATCGGAGGATTGGATGAAGATTGGAAAGATTTCAAAAAGGGATTTGAAGAAGGACAAAGCGGTGCAACAGAGATGTATGAATCCGGACACCACATGATAACCCGTGTCAAACTAAATGTAAAGCCATTATCTGGAACGACAGTCGATTCACTGAACAACAACCGTGTAGATAGTCCACTTCCTTATACAGTAACTGAAATAGAAACGTATGCCAAGCCATCGGCCTGGTATATCCTTGTCATAGGGTTAGCCATACCCGGACTATTCTTTTTTCTAATCGGTTTTTACTCATTAATCCGGCTGCTCATCTCCATCTCACGCCGCAAAGTATTTACACCAGCCAATGTGCTACGCCTACGTTGGTTTGCATATACCAGCGCAAGTTTAAAAATTCTCACAGCCATCGGAGAATGGCTAACAGGAAGCGCAGCTATGAATCAAATTAGCATACCGGGTTACAAAATCATCAGCTATGTTGGTTATTCCCCCGACTGGGTGGCAATAATCCTCCCTATCCTCTTTGCCGAGATATTTGCTATCGGAGTAAAAATGAAAGAGGAACAAGACCTAACCATTTAAAAAAGAAAAGTTATGAAAGAAAAGAATACTCTACCCTCAAAAGGGAAAAGCATTTTTTATTTAATGCTTTCCTTGACAACCACTCTGTTTGTAAGTTCATTCATCTATTTCCTTGTGTTGCATCCATCGTTGGACAACAAAGCAGTGAGGATATCAATCAACATTGGATGGACTTGCTTCTGTCTGTATGCCTTTAAAAGACTAACACAACGCTACACCTTTTGGTGGCACGCATTAGATGAGAACCCGAATAAATCCCAAAATAACTAACCTATGCCGATTATAGTAAACTTAGATGTAATGATGGCGAAACGAAAGATTTCGCTAGGAGATTTAGCCGAAAAGATAGATCTGACGCCTGCCAACCTCTCCATACTGAAAACCGGGAAGGCAAAAGCCATCCGCTTCTCAACCTTAGAGGCTATCTGCAGGGAACTAGACTGTCAACCTGGAGATATTCTAGAATATAGGGAAGAAGATGAATGATATAAACAGTCACATACACAAACACTCGAACACTATAAAATTCTCTCATCTTCACCCATACACCCCGCAATGAAGCAATTAAAGATTAATTGCTTCATGCGGAGTCTTTTTATGATGCAGTTATAATAAAGTTTTTAACCAAGATTGATATTTCCTCTTTTTCCACTAGGTGGTTAAACCCCTTTCCACTCTGATATAGTATCTTATTTATCAGTCATTTAAAGCCACGAAGTGGTGCAAAAGAGTTCCCAAAATATCCATTCCATCGTTTTTTCCCTCTTATCACATAGCATCTCATCTATTTTCCTCTTTCTTGTTTACAACCATCCTCATCTGCTTTCGGCTGTTTGCCACGGATATCATCCTTCTGCTTACTCTCATTTTCAACAACAGTAGCTGTATAATGAATCTTGGCAAATCCAGCAATTATTTTTTCTACCGTGGTTTTATCAGCATCATACTTAATAGTAACCGTTTTATCCGCCAAATTTGTTTCAATTTCTTTTATACCCTTCTCAAAACGAATATTGTTCTTAATCTTGCTCTCACAGTTGGCACAGTGCATCTGAGGATCAGTGTTTAAAACTACAATTTTAATGTCTTTTGCAAAGCAAGTGGCAGTAAAGCAGACAGCTGCCATAATAGCGATTAATTTTGTTCTCATAATCCATTTCTATTTGATTATCAATATATTAGTTTCTATCCCAATTGAAGCGAAAGCCTACATAATACATCGCTCCGTGTACAGGTCCCCAAATCATGGTTGAATCAAAATTTGTCCCCCAAGGATTCGAAGCTCCTACAATCGGATTCTTTTGCTTAAAGTTCGTCATATTCTCTCCTCCCACATAAATAGACCAATGCCGGAACCAGCGAGTAATCTGAGCACTTAACAATTGATAAGACTGGTATCGAGTATTCCACGAAGGAGCACCGTCCGGCAATGTATAAGGGGAGGGCATTCTACCACCACCATTCATCTGCAAAGTCACATCAAATTGCCATAGGCCCAGTGGTGTTTGGTAAGAAGCAGTCAAAAGTCCCTTATATTTTCCGGTAAGAGGACGCTCCAATAATTTCTTATTATAAGTAGTTTTCACATCTGTCAAGCGATAAGCTGCAGTTAATGTAAAACCCTTAAAAAAAGGATAAGGTTGCCTCGGCTTGAAAAGTATGAGAATAAGACTTCCCTTCCAAGTTAGCAAAATGTACAATGTGGGGGTCCGTATCCAAATCAATAATCATTTGACGCCTAAAATCAGTGTAATAGTATTCGGTATTCACATTCAAGGTTTTACCGAATACCGGAATATAAAATGAAGAGCTGAAACCATAATTCCATGCTTCTTCCTGATCCAAATCATTATCTATCTTTACTTTACGACTGCTGGCAAGTAAATAATTGTTCTCCGCCAACACATGATTAGTGCGATATCCTTTGCCTACAGACACACGTAGGTTCACCCAATCATCAGGAGCATATTTGATATGAGCACGCGGAGTAACAAAGGTACCATATATATCACTATGATCAGCACGAATCCCTCCCATAAGAATAATTTTATCCTTCCAATTATACGTATACTGCACATAAGCACCAGGCACGGTCTCTTTCTCCTTTCCATATAATAAACCTGTATCATCATTTTCTAAACGATAGGTCTGATTGAAATAATCATAGTTCAAACTTAACCCTGCAGAAATACTGTTACGCTCATCGAAATTCGTTTCGAACATTAATGAAGTATACAAATTCTTCTGGTCCACATTATATAATTTATAACCGTATCCTGCATCCTGCTTATGCAAAGATCCCGAGAGAATCAAAGCCAAGTTAGTTCCCCTTTCCTTATCAAAAATATAAGCATTTTTAGTAAATGCCTCATAACGATCCGTATGGATACCTATTTTATAAAGTTCCCTACCTACAAAG
>ENA-OQAN01000040-OQAN01000040.1-human-gut-metagenome-genome-assembly--contig:-NODE-40-length-63763-cov-3.060579_pt1 | contig 63763 bp, 72 predicted proteins | sample MGYA00242735_ERZ504527 | MGnify/ENA primary metagenome ERZ504527 (study PRJEB26092, sample SAMD00036230) | human gut metagenome | host: Homo sapiens | study: EMG produced TPA metagenomics assembly of... | reverse complement strand
CATCCTCTGCACAGAGGATCATACCCTGCTGAGGATTCCGGCAAGCTTAGCAGGCTTCAGGTTTGTAACGTACCATAACCTTTTTTGCCCACCATTCCTTCTGCGGAATAATGAGCCTTGATTCCGGATACGATCTGGCGAACCTGACTTCCGATCTTAACCTGAGAGCAGAGAAGTTTTCTGGATTTCTTAACCTCCTCACAGGCGATGATCTCACCAACCTGGAACTGCAGCTTCTCAAAATCATCGAAAGTGATCTCCGGCTTTGCTCGATATCGATCACATTCTCTGTTTTCTCCTCTTCTACCTCTTCCTTCGGCTCTTCTTTCGGCTCTTCTTTCTTCGGTATGAAGCTTCTCAACCTTCTCAAGAACCTCTTTCAGGTCAAGTCTCGCAAAAAGGATCTCCGGTTTGTCGGTTACGCGGTTTCCTGAAGGATAAAGACCAAACTGCTCCATCTCCTCAAGATTCTCTCGTTTGCGTTGAGCTGTACAAGAATACGCTCTGTTGTACGCGGCATAAAGGATTTCAGAAGAGATGCGCCGATGCAGATTCCCTCAACCAGGTTGTAGAGAACGGTTGCAAGACGATCCTGCTTTGTCTCATCCTTTGCAAGTGCCCATGGCATTGTCTCGTCGATATATTTGTTGCAGCGTTTAAACAGAGAGAATACCTCTGTGATAGCATCTGCCACACGAAGCTTGTCCATTTTTGCGGAAACGTTCTTCGGAACCTGAAGGATGAAGCTCTTAAGATCCTCATCAACCGGCTCAGTAACATTCTTATTCTCAACGACTCCGTTAAAATATTTGTTAGACATGGAAATTGTACGGTTTACAAGATTTCCAAGTGTGTTTGCAAGGTCGGAATTCAGTCTCTCAACCATCAGCTCCCATGTGATCACACCGTCATTCTCAAATGGCATTTCATGGAGTACAAAATAACGGACAGCATCTACACCGAAGAACTCAACCAGCTCATCTGCATAGATTACATTTCCTTTGGATTTACTCATTTTCCCATCGCCCTGAAGCAGCCATGGATGTCCGAATACCTGTTTCGGAAGCGGAAGATCCAGAGACATCAGGAAGATCGGCCAGTAAATGGTATGGAAACGAATGATATCTTTTCCGATCAGGTGAAGATCTGCCGGCCAGTATTTGTTGAATTTATCGCTGCTGTTTCCGTCGCAGTCATAGCCGATACCTGTGATATAGTTTGTCAGGGCATCCAGCCATACATATACAACGTGCTTCGGATCGAAATCTACCGGGATTCCCCATTTAAAGGATGTTCTGGATACACAGAGATCCTGAAGTCCCGGAAGAAGGAAGTTGTTCATCATCTCGTTTTTACGGGACTCCGGCTGGATGAAATCCGGATGTGTGTTGATGTAGTCAATAAGCTTATCTGCATATTTACTCATTTTGAAGAAATATGCCTCTTCCTTGGCAGGTACGCATGGACGTCCGCAGTCCGGACATTTGCCGTCTACAAGCTGGGACTCTGTGAAGAAGGACTCACATGGTGTACAGTACATTCCTTCATAATGACCCTTGTAGATATCTCCCTTTGCATACATTTTTTTGAAGATTTTTTTGACCTGCTCTTCATGGTCTTTATCTGTTGTACGGATGAATTTATCATAGGATGTGTTCATCAGATCCCAGATGCGTTTGATCTCACCGGAAACGTTATCTACGAATTCCTTTGGTGTAACACCAGCCTCCTCAGCCTTCAGCTCGATCTTCTGGCCATGCTCATCAGTACCTGTCTGAAAATATACGTCATAACCCTGCTGTCTTTTAAAACGTGCGATCGCATCCGCAAGAACGACCTCATAGGTATTTCCGATATGCGGTTTACCGGATGTGTACGCAATGGCAGTGCTGATATAATATCTCTGCTTTTCCATCTTTTCTTTCCTCCATAAATATAAAAATAAAAAAACGCCTTCTCATACCATAACGATATGAGAAGACGAGTTATTACCCGTGTTACCACTTCTTTTCGTTCCTGCCTCGCGGCAAAAACCTCATCAGGTACAGCAAGCTCTATACCTTCCGCTATAACAGGCGGTCCTGTCACTGCCTGCCGGGGTCCGTTAAATCGGACATTCGCACTTCGCTTATCGCGTTTAAACCGGTTCAGCAATGCCTCTCCGAAGCCATCTTCATCTGCGCCTGCACATCCCTCTCAGTCTCGGAACTCCTGCATAAAGTGAACCTTTACCATTCACTCTGCCGCAGATCTATGACATCAACTGCGTCACAGCCTACATCTAAAAAGTTCTCCGGGGATTTCCCTGTAGTACGGTGTACACATGTACTCTCTTCTTCCATGAGTTTTCCATATGGGAAAATCGTAACACATTTCCGATGGTTTGTAAACGGGGAATTTCGATACTGTATTACATTCTCCTCTGCCTGTACATCCACCGCCACGCCATCCGGAACGCAATGGTTGTCAGCGTCATTCCTGCTGCCATGCTCACCGCAAAAAGGATCGTATAGATTCCGTCTTTCTGGAATTTCGCCCAGTCCTTCATCAACATCCAGTTCATTGTCCGGTAAAGTGCTGCTCCCGGAATCAGCGGAATTGTCGCGGAAACCAGAAATACAGTTACCGGCGTTTTATGAATTCTTGCCATACATTCTGCATACAAAGTAATAGCTACTGTTGACCAGAAACCGCACACATACGGACTTGGCGTTATGAACTCTACTGCCAGATATACAGCCCAGGACAGACATCCACCCAATGCCGCAAACCAGAGTTTTTTTCCATGGATATTAAATAATGCCGCAAAGCCGAGGGATCCTGTGAAGGATACAACCAGCTGTATGATTTCCCGCATATTTTCCTCCTGAATAAATCATAACTACTATCAAATGCTCCCATTATCTGCTGCATTTCGCTACTCCGCAATTGATACAGTATGTAAACTCCTCATTCACTGCTTATTGCTTTTCGTAACCTTCAAGAGAACTTCCCTGATTCGGTTAAAACAACAGATTCGCCACCGTGAAACCAAGGCCCACGACCAGTGCCAGCAAAAGCGCCTCCATACATCGGATCAAACCTGTAATGGTATCTCCTGAAAACATATCGCGCAATGAATTGGTAAATGCAATTCCCGGTATCAGAAGCATGATATTTCCGATACTGATCAGATCCGCATGATGTCCAAGCCCGATTAGAACTGTAAGATTAGAAAGTACTCCACCGGCTCCGCAGCAAAGAAGCACTGTCAGTAGCGAGTTTAATGCACCTTTTTTTTACAAAAGCCTCAAACAGCTTCAGGGCGATACCAATCAGCGCAGAAGCAATCATATCGTTGACATCTCCTCCGAAAAACACGGAAAAAGAACCTGAAATTACAGCATAGATCAAAATCTGCGTTTTAAAAGAATATCCTTGTTTATCCCGGATCTTTTCCAGCCCCTTCTGGATCTCCTCCGGCTTCGGCCGATACTCACAGATGTATCTGGAAAGCTGGTTCAGGTCATCCAGCCGTCCCAGATCATTGGACATTCCCGGCACACGCCGCGTCTGGGTGCAAATACCGAAATCCTCTCCATAAATAGTCGTCACAATACTGGATGTGATAGAAAAAACATCTGCCCGGGTGGCTCCATATGCCAGGCAGATCCGCCGTATGGTATCTTCCACACGTCCAACCTCTGCTCCGCAGCAAAGAAGCTGTTCACCAATTGTCATCGCATAATATAAATACTGTTCCGCTTCCTCCCGCGTCATCCGGCATCCCTCACTTTCCTGCTTTATTTCATTTTTATCTATTTTAGGACACGTAAATATTAAAATCAACAAGGATTTTTTGTCTTAATATTCATTTCTTCTATATTTTCTCAAAGTAATAAGCAGATATTTTCGCTCAAAATAAAACACCACCCGGACAAAAAAGATATCTATCCCTTCTGTCCGGATGGTGTTTGTGTTTGAAAATCCAATGCTCTGCTCAGTTTTTATTTATTTGAAATCTAATAGATCTTATGCAAGTTTTCCGCCAAGTTCACGGCAAGCTGCAAGTCCTTCATCATCAGGTGTGTTGTTTACAATGAGTCCTTCATCATCAACAAGCTCTGCGCCTGCGTCTTTTGCTCTGCCGCACCATGTTCTCATCCACTCTCCGTCGCCCCAGTCATAGGAACCGAAAAGCGCAACTTTCTTACCGGAAAGTTTGCCTTCCAGATCAGAGAAGAATGGCTCGAACTCACCCTCCTCAAGCTCCTCATCCCCCATAGCCGGACAACCAAGTGCCAAAACATCATAAGAGAGAGCTTTATCTACATCTGCATCTGCAACTTCCATGATCTCAACATCCGCACCAGCTGCTTTTGCACCTTCCTCAACAGCCTGTGCCATTGCCTCTGTGTTGCCTGTGGAAGACCAGTAAATAATTCCTACCTTGCTCATCTTAAAAACCTCCTGTTTTTAAACTTTATATTATACGCACATCTGAGATGTACAGAGATGCTTCATACCAACAACCTGCAAAATCGAATACCCCGCACGGATCTGCGCCGCAGTAAACTCCCGGCACTTATCATAGCTGTCAAAAATCCTGCGAGCCTGCTCCACATCATCATAAACCTTCCAGTAACCACACATCTTGCAGCCACTGCCTCCGAACTTCCGGAAGCCCTTCACATCTTCAATGGGATAACCCAGGAAAAGTCCGATCTCATGAGGAAACTCCGTCTTATGAAAAAATCTCTCCTTCAAACGGGCGATCATCTCATCCAAAGAACTATCTATATTATACCCATCCTGAAGCAAAAGTTTCTTGGCTTCATCCTGCTTAAGATATTCCTGCAGCATATCCGGCCGGTACACCAGAAGAAGATAATGCTTCCTGCATCCACAAATGATCTCCATACGGATACCTTCCCGTTCAAGACTCTCCTCATAATCCGAAATGATCTCCGGCAGCTCCGGCATTTTTTCCTTGGAAAAGGAAACAAGATTCGCCGGTTTCATTCCCATTAATACAGGGGAACAATGATAACCCATGACAGATTCAAATTTTTCACAAGTCATTTGCATTCTCCTTTACATATTAGTTAGATTTCTCTAACTGTTGTAAATATACTACCAAAGTTAGTCTCTGTCAACTTATTTTTATAAATTTTCACCGAGAATTTTTACTGATAAAATCCTATCATTAAGGGCACAATATTCCTTATAACAAACACTCTGTCAGACATCCGACTGCCAGTTCTCACCATTTAACTGAATCAAGTAAGTCCTCTGCAGGGTTGCAAATATCTCCTACACCTGCAGCGTAAAAATACTCATTTACATCCAACTCATAAAATGAAAATATTTCAGGATAATCATATCCAAACCTCTTGACAAACCTCCCTCTGTCATGTATTATAATATCAGTAATAATTACTATTACTGATAGGAGGAAACATTATGGCAGCACTTAAATACAGCCGTCAGCGAGAGTCCATTAAGGAATTTCTGAGATCCAGAACAGATCATCCAACGGCAGATACAGTATACGAGAATCTTCGACAGATCTACCCGAATATCAGTCTCGGAACTGTCTACCGTAATCTTTCTCTTCTCAGTGACATCGGTGAGATCCGGAAGCTGACCAATTTCGGAAGCGCGGATCGCTACGATGGAAGGGTCGCACCACACTCACATTTCATGTGTACCAGATGCAACCGGGTGATCGATATGCAGTCAGACAGCCTTAACGGAATTCTTGAACAGGCAGCTGCAGAATTTATCCACGGAAAAGTCTTTGACGTAGATGCAAGCTTCTATGGGATCTGCAAGGAATGCCTGAAAAAAGAAGAAAAACAAGCTTGACAAAACAAAGATCACATGATATTATAAAATAGTAATAATTACTATTATTAATTTAAAAGAAACAAAAACAAACAATATATTTCAAAAAAGAAAAGGAGATCATTACTATGGCTAAATGGGTATGTACAGTATGTGGATATGTTTATGAAGGCGAGCAGGCACCGGAAGCCTGTCCAGTATGTAAAGCACCAGCTTCTAAATTCCAGAAACAGGAAGGCGAGCTCTCATGGGCAGCTGAGCACGTTGTAGGTGTAGCTAAAGGCGTTAGCGAGGACATCCTTGCAGACCTGAGAGCGAACTTCGAGGGCGAGTGCTCTGAGGTTGGTATGTATCTTGCAATGGCTAGAGTTGCTCACAGAGAAGGATATCCGGAAGTTGGTATGTACTATGAGAAAGCAGCTTACGAGGAAGCAGAGCATGCAGCTAAATTCGCAGAGCTCCTTGGTGAGGTTGTAACAGACAGCACAGAGAAGAACCTTCAGATGCGTGTAGAGGCTGAAAACGGCGCTACAGCAGGTAAATTCGACCTTGCAAAACGTGCGAAAGCAGCTGACCTTGACGCAATCCATGACACAGTACATGAGATGGCTAAGGATGAGGCAAGACACGGAAAAGCATTCGCTGGTCTGCTTAAGAGATATTTCGGTAAATAATAACCCAAACACAAGCACGAAAAAAGGAACCGGTCTCCCGGTTCCTTTTTTCATCATCTCTACATCCAATATCCATCCAGATATACCGATGATACATAATTTTTGCTGGTATTCTTATACAATATCTGCAGATAATGTTCTCCATCCAAAATGACTGTGCTTCCATTTTTGATCTTTCTCTGTCTTCCGGTTCCGTGTTCACTGTAATATATTGCAACTATCTTGTAGCCCTTCTTTGCAGTGATACATACTTTTGCCTTTCTGGGATAACCTTTTGCAACCGGGACCATGGTCTTTTTATCAAAGGATTTTTTATAATCTTTTCTTCCGAATTTGCACACGTTTAACGGATTTGAATAATTATGTACCGTAACTTTAGATTTGAAAGAATATATTTTTCCATTCTTTCTTTTTACTTTGAAGGATATGATAGAAGTTCCTGTTTTTTTTGCCTTCAGCGTAAGGGTATAATCATCCAGAAACGGCATTTTTTTTACTGATACCACACTGGTATTACTGGATTTCAGTCCCAGAACTTTGTCGGATCTGACGGAGTTTATGATTCCATATCCGATTTCCTCACCTTTCATAAGAGCAACAGACTTAGTAAATTTGAGTGTACCCGCCGCCTGCGCTGTGACCGGTGCTACTGCAAGATCTGTCACGATAAATGTAAGTGCCAGAAATAACACCAATAATCTCTTTACTGCTTTTTTCATTACTTTTTCCCCCTTTTATAAGCATTTTGGACTTATTCCATACATATTAGTATACATGAGTTATTCATATTCAACAACCTTTTTTTCTGAATTTTCTGTATACTATCTTCCCGAACCTTTGCGCGAAGCTCTGTCAGATATTCTGAGAATTTCACCTGCTCATTTCCGTAAATCATCTGCAGATCATACTCCAGCGGAATCCAGGTTTTAATATCGGATTCATTGTGCTGAATCAGGGCTTCCAGCTTGTCCAGCGCTTTATAAATCCTGGCCTCCAGAGTCCGCTGCGCTTCCATCTCCTGATATAGTTCCGCCATCTCTTTATCGAACGGCTCCGGCAGAGTCTTCACCCATTCTCCCAGCACATCGGCTTCTTTCTCCGAATCCTTATCCGTTTTTTCAAAGGCTGGGATATCCCCGGTAAAAGCTTCTCCCAGATCATGGATGAGCACATTTTCATAATTTTCAGAAGATCTGCCTCAGGAAACTCATCACTGACAAAATATGCCATCAGCGTGATCCTCCAGGAATGCTCTGCAACGCTCTCCCGCCTGCCACCGGAAGTATAACTATGACGCACTGCATCCTTTAACCGCTCTGCAACGGAAAGTACTTCGATCAGTTTTTCTGGTTTCATATATATTACGCTCCTCTTCTTTTTATTATGTCAACCATCTAAATCAGCTATTTTCAGCCTATCTTATATAGCTGTCCATAAAACCGTTATAGCGTTTTCACTTTACTATACCATAATTTCCCAAAGAACAGACCCCCAAAAAACATTCTCCTTACTTCTGCGCGCTGACATTTCCCATCCCAAATAAATTTGTCCAAGCTAATTTCTAAAAAAACTATAAACCATATTGCATTTTTCTCCATAATCGTCATAATGAAATTATAAACAAAAGAAAGAAGGTGATTGCCGATGGATATCACGGTGTCGGATGAGGTCTCACAGGAATATCATGCGCTTGTGAAGAACATCCTCTGTAACAGAGAGTTCCTGAAGCTGAGCCTGTACACCCACCACCAGTGGACCACACGGCTCATGCACAGTATCAATGTTTCTTACCTCTCCTGGTTCATTGCCAGGAAGCTGGGATGTGACGAGAAAGCCGCCGCAAGGGCAGGACTTCTCCACGATTTCTGTCCCTATGACTTCAGGGCGAAGACACCGACCGGTGAGCATCAGGCGTTTTATCACCCGAAGGCTGCCGCAGACAACAGTGCCGCACACTTTGATGTCACAGACAGAGAGCTGGATGCGATACTCTCACATATGTTCCTCTGGGACCTCTTCCACGCAACAGGGAAGCCTGGATCATCAGCTTTGCCGATAAAGCCTGCGCCATCGCGGAAGGCTGCCATATCGCCATTGCACTGGCCAGGCGGAACCGGATCGTCATCAATCCGGCATAATTTTCACACAAAAAACAGGGCCGTCGCCACTTCCGACGAGCCCTGTTTTTGTGTGGAAATTTATTTTATGGTAATACTTTGCAGATTACTTTCTATATCTTAGTTCTCTTTCACAACAACCTTATCCAGATGCCAGATATCATCTACATACTCCTGGATAGTTCTGTCGGATGTGAACTTACCGCTGCATGCTGTATTGAGAAGTGCCATCTTAGCCCAGCGTTTCTCATCTTTGTATGCTTCCTCAACACGCTTCTGTGCCTCTGCATAGGAACGGAAGTCGCCAAGGATGAAGTACTGGTCAGGTCTCGGCATGTTGCGTTTGTCGAGAAGTGAATTGTAGATATCACGGAACATCTCTGTATCGCTGGAGAAGGTTCCGTTGATCAGCTGCATCAGTACCTGACGGATCTCCGGATCTGTGTTGTAGATGAAGTCCGGATCGTAACCGCCGTTGTTCTCATAGTTGATGATCTGGTCGGAGCTCATACCAAAGATAAATGCATTCTCCTCGCCAACCTCCTGTACGATCTCAACGTTAGCACCATCCATGGTTCCAAGTGTCGGAGCACCGTTCAGCATGAATTTCATGTTACCTGTACCGGAAGCTCTTTACTTGCTGTGGAGATCTGCTCGGAAACATCTGCTGCCGCAAAAATGATCTCAGCGTTGGATACACGGTAGTTCTCGATGAATACAACCTTCAGCTTGCCGTTGATGGAAGCATCATTGTTTACAACATCTGCCACACAGTTGATCAGCTTGATGATCTTCTTTGCACGTGCGTAAGCTGCGGAAGCTTTTGCACCAAAGATAAATGTTCTTGGATAGAAATCCATCTCCGGATGTGCCTTGATCTGGTTGTACAGATAGATCACATGCAGGATGTTAAGAAGCTGACGTTTGTACTCATGAAGTCTCTTAACCTGGATATCGAAGATAGAGTGCGGGTCAACCTCAACACCATTGTGCTCCAGGATATATTTTGCAAGACGCTCTTTGTTCTTGAACTTGATGGTCATGAACTCCTGAAGAGCCTTCTCATCGTCTGCGTAAACCTTAAGCTTGGAAAGTTGGGAAAGATCTGTGATCCAGTCCGGTCCGATCTTGTCTGTTACCCAATCAGCCAGAAGCGGGTTTCCATGAGCAAGGAAACGTCTCTGTGTGATACCGTTTGTTTTGTTGTTGAACTTCTCAGGCATCATCTCATAGAAATCCTTCAGCTCCTGATTCTTGAGGATCTCGGTATGAAGGCGTGCAACACCGTTTACAGAGTAGCCTGCAACGATCGCAAGGTGAGCCATCTTAACCTGTCCGTCATAGATGATCGCCATCTTCTTGATCTTCTCGAAGTTTCCAGGATATTTCTGCTGGATCTCAAGAATGAAACGACGGTTGATCTCCTCGATGATCTGGTATACACGCGGAAGCAGTCTGGAGAACAGCTCGATCGGCCATTTCTCAAGTGCCTCGGACATGATGGTGTGGTTGGTGTAAGCACAGCATTTTGTTGTGATATCCCATGCCTGATCCCAGCCAAGACCTTCCTCATCGATAAGAATACGCATCAACTCTGCAACTGCAACTGTCGGATGGGTATCATTCATCTGGAATACAACCTTCTCATGAAGCTTGGTAATGTCGTCGTGTGTTTTTTTGTATTTGGCAATCGCTGCCTGAAGGCTGGCAGATACGAAGAAGTACTGCTGTTTCAGACGAAGCTCTTTACCTGCCATATGGTTATCATTCGGATAAAGCACCTCTACGATAGTACGTGCAAGGTTCTCCTGCTCTACTGCGTTGTGATAATCACCCTTGTCAAAAGAGTCAAGGTTGAAGTCTACGATCGGCTCTGCATCCCAGATACGAAGTGTGTTTACAACATCGTTGTTATAACCTGTGATCGGCATATCGTAAGGAACAGCCTTAACTGCCTGATATCCTTCATGGATGAATTTATTCTCGTTCTTCACCGGATCCCACTCAACGCGTACATATCCGCCGAAATGAACCTCTTTTGCATACTCCGGACGACGGAGCTCGAAAGGATAGCCGTTCTTCAACCAGTTATCCGGTGCCTCTACCTGATAACCGTCACGGATCTCCTGCTTGAACATACCATAACGGTAACGGATTCCGCATCCGTATGCACAGTAGTTCAAAGTTGCAAGAGAATCCAGGAAGCATGCTGCCAGTCTTCCGAGTCCACCGTTTCCAAGAGCCGGATCCGGCTCCTGGTCTTCGATGCAGTTAATGTCAAGTCCAAGCTCCTCAAGAGCCTCCTTAACCTCGCCGTATGCACCAAGGTTGATCAGGTTGTTTCCAAGGGCACGGCCCATAAGGAACTCCATGGACATATAATATACGATCTTCGGATCCTGTTTTTCATACGCCTTCTGGCTCTTGAGCCAGTTGTCAATGATCACGTCCTTCACAGTGTAGCTTACAGCCTGAAAGATCTGCTCCTGTGTAGCCTCTTCCAGTGTTTTTCGATAAAGGAATTTTACGTTTTCTTTTACACTTTTTTTTGAATTCCTCTTTCTCAAACTGCTTGTCAATCATTAGTTTTCCTCCTGTACTTTGGATACTCCCAGTGTTACAGCCTCTTTATTGATGTTCCACTCCTTGGTGTAACCCTCTGCTTCTCCCAGAATAATGTTTTCTGCCAGTACTTCACGTTTGATCTCATCCTGGTTTGCTTTCATGATATCCATGATCTTATCGTTATCTTTTGCATAGACAATGATCTTGTCCATGACTTCGAAACCAGCCTCTTTACGCATAGTCTGAACCTTGCTGATGATCTCGCGGACAAAGCCTCCTGGATCAGTTCGGGTGTAAGGTTTGTATCAAGGACAACGGATGTCTCACCGTCTGTCTCTGTCACATAGCCCTCGCTCTGGGCTGTTTCGATCAATAAGTCTTCCTCTGCAAGCTCGACTCTGTTTCCGTCAATGTCAAGAACGAGAACACCATTATCTCTCAGCTCTTTCATTGCTGCGGTTCCGTCGATCTCGGAGAGTGCGTTACGGATGCCGTTCAGAAGCTTGCCGTATTTCGGTCCTACTGTACGAAGCTGCGGCTTGAAGCTGTAGGAAATGAAGGACTCTACATCATCTGCGAATTTCACTTCTTTTACGTTAAGCTCATCTGCGATGATATCTGTGTAGAATTTATCCATAGCTTTCTCAGCCTTTACATACATGGTTCCGATCGGCTGACGGTTCTTGATGTTTGCGGTATTTCTGCATGCACGTCCGAGAACAACGATCTCAAGAAGCTCTTCCATGTTTGCCTCAAGATCCTTGTCGATCCATGCCTCGTTTACCTCCGGGTAATCGCAAAGATGGATACTCTCCGGAGCGTCTGCATCAATGCTTCTTACAAGGTTCTGGTAGATATCCTCAGTCATGAACGGGATCATCGGAGCTGCAGCCTTGGCAACTGTTACCAGTGCTGTGTAAAGTGTCATGTAAGCATTGATCTTATCCTGCTCCATGCCCTTTGCCCAGAAACGCTCACGGCTTCTTCTTACATACCAGTTACTCATATCGTCAACAAATTCCTGGAGTGCTCTTGCAGCCTCCGGAATCTTGTAGGAATCAAGATCCGCATCGACAGTCTTCACCATGGTATTCAGCTTGCTAAGCAGCCATTTATCCATAACCGGAAGCTTATCGTAATTTAAAGTATATTTAGTTGCATCAAAATTATCAATGTTCGCATACAGTACGAAGAATGCGTAGGTGTTCCACAGAGTGCTCATGAACTTTCTCTGTCCCTCTACAACTGCCTTGCCGTGGAAACGGTTCGGAAGCCACGGAGCACTGTTAATGTAGAAGTACCAGCGGATGGCATCTGCACCATATTTGTTCAGTGCGTCAAACGGATCAACGGCATTTCCCTTGGACTTACTCATCTTCTGTCCATTCTCATCCTGTACATGTCCCAGAACGATTACGTTCTTATATGGAGCCTTGTTGAAAAGCAGTGTGGACTCAGCAAGAAGGGAGTAGAACCATCCTCTTGTCTGGTCAACAGCCTCAGAAATAAAGTCTGCCGGGAACTGCTGCTCAAACAGGTCTTTGTTCTCAAATGGATAATGATGCTGTGCAAAAGGCATTGCTCCGGAATCAAACCAGCAGTCAATTACCTCCGGTACACGGTGCATGGTCTTGCCGCAGTCCGGGCACTTCATGGTGATATCATCAATATATGGGCGGTGAAGCTCGATGGTCTTCGCACGCTCGTCACCACTCTTCTCGTAGAGATCCTGACGGCTTCCTACGGATTCCATATGGCCGCACTCGCACTGCCAGATATTCAGTGGTGTTCCCCAGTAACGGTTTCTGGAAATACCCCAGTCCTGAACGTTCTCAAGCCAGTCACCGAAACGTCCCTTACCGATGCTCTCCGGAATCCAGTTGATGGTGTTGTTGTTGCGGATCAGATCATCTTTTACTGCTGTCATCTTGATGAACCAGGACTCACGTGCATAGTAGATCAGCGGTGTGTCACATCTCCAGCAGTGCGGATAATCATGCTCGAATTTCGGTGCGTCAAAAAGTTTGCCCTCTTTGTCAAGGTCTGTGAGGACCATCGGGTCCGCTTTCTTAACAAATACACCGGCGTATGGTGTTTCTTTGGTCATGTTACCCTGTCCGTCTACGAACTGTACAAACGGAAGATCATAATCACGGCCAACACGGCTGTCATCCTCACCAAATGCAGGTGCGATATGAACGATACCGGTACCATCACTCATGGTAACGTAGTTGTCACAGGTTACGAAATGAGCTTTTTTGTGCTGTTTTGCTGCTGCCTCTCCTGCACATGCAAAAAGCGGCTCATATTCTCTGCGCTCAAGGTCTGTTCCTTTATATTTCTCAAGGATCTCATATGCAGGCTCATCATCCTTTGCAAGCTTGCCGAGAACCTTGTCCAGAAGTGCTTCTGCCATGTAGTAGGTATAACCATCTGCTGCTTTTACCTTACAGTAGATCTCATCCGGGTTTACACAAAGCGCAACGTTGGATGGAAGTGTCCATGGTGTTGTTGTCCATGCCAGGAAGTATGCGTCCTCACCAACAACCTTGAAACGCACGATCGCAGAGCGCTCTTTAACAGTCTTGTAGCCCTGAGAAACCTCCTGTGCGGAAAGCGGAGTTCCACAGCGTGGGCAGTAAGGAACGATCTTAAAGCCTTTATAAAGGAGACCTTTTTCCCAGATCTCTTTCAGCGCCCACCACTCGGACTCGATGAAATTGTTGTCGTATGTTACATACGGATGCTCCATGTCAGCCCAGAAACCAACGGTAGATGAGAAATCCTCCCACATTCCCTTGTATTTCCATACGCTCTCCTTACACTGCTGAATGAACGGCTCCATTCCGTACTCCTCGATCTGCTCCTTGCCGTCAAGGCCAAGCTTCTTCTCAACCTCAAGCTCAACCGGAAGTCCGTGAGTATCCCATCCTGCTTTTCTCGGAACCATGTACCCCTTCATTGTACGGTATCTCGGGATCATATCCTTGATAACTCGTGTCAGAACGTGTCCGATATGTGGCTTACCATTTGCGGTAGGCGGTCCGTCATAGAATGTGTATGTCTCGCCCTCTTTACGGCTGTCCATACTCTTTTCGAAATCTTGTTGTCTTTCCAGAATTTCTCGACTTCTTTTTCACGGTCAACAAAATTCAGATTCGTGTCAACTTTACGATACACAATATTTACCTCCTGTGTCTGATTACTGGCTGCTGCCTCATTTGTAAGGCCACAGCGGATTGTTTCTTCACAGATACCTGTTCGTGCCAATGCTTCGGGCACTTATAAAAAAAGACCCCATCCTGTAAAAGGACGAAGTCTGATTCGCTGTACCACCTGTTACATTATACGGGCCTGTGTCCGGATCCCTGCGTCTTCTGCTGTGTTCTTATGCTCTGTGTTATGGCGCGGGCTGTTGTTCCATGTCTGTTCATGGCGGACAATTCTTTGTATCTGCCGATATATGTTCCCTGTAACGGAGGAAATCCGTCAGTTCTTACTTAATGATCATCTGTATATCAGATATTCTTCCGGCTGCTGCCGGACAACTTCGGAACTGAAGCTCAGGAGTGATATTCCGCCATATTTACTCGTCCCGGCTCCCACCATCCCCAGTTCGCTACAAGCTTTCCATATGGCCTACTGTCTCCATCACAGCTTTTTCTATTATACGCTGTCTATTATAAGGTTGGGGGAAAATCCATATGTTCAAGTGTTTTCATGGATTTTTTCTTATTATATGTATGTTCACTTCTTCTTAATGGAATTTTCACAGACTGCAAGTGGTTTTCCGGGAGGAAAGTGGTATACTACTACAGAATCTTGAGGGCCAAAATACAGCGTTTCATTAATACAATGCTATAATTAATGAAATACTGCACCTCATCACAAAACGGGCAAGATTTTTTCGGTTACTGATTCTCAAATGAATAATAACCTTCTCGCCCGGATTTATCACTGAAAGGTATCTTGTTATGAAAAATATGAAAAAACGATCCTTGCGTCGGATCTTTGCAGGCATTCTCGGCATAGGGATCCTGCTCACAGGCGCAGCTCCCTGCGCGGCGGCTGCCTATGGATACGATGAATATGGTGATCCTATCGTCACTGCCACACCGGTTCCTGATGGTCAGGCAGCAGCAGTCACGCCTGCTCACTCCAGCTATTATTCACAGGCTGCCGACACCGATTCCATTGACGGGTGGCCCAAAGGTCCCGGCATCGAAGCACAGGCTGCAGTCCTTATGGACGTAAATACAGAAGCCGTTCTTTATTCCAAAAATGCGGACACACAGCTCTACCCTGCCAGCATCACGAAGATCCTGACTACACTGCTTGCCTGTGAAAATCTGAATACTAAGACAAACATTACCGTATCTGAAAAAGCTTCCACCAGTGTAACTGCCGGAGATTCCAGTATTTATGCTGCTCCCGGTGAAAAATTCACCAGGGATCAGGCCCTGATGGCTGTCATGCTCCAGTCCGCTAATGAAATGTCTGTCGCCGTTGCGGAAGAAGTTTCCGGCTCTGTAAAGAAATTCACAGAGCTCATGAACTGGCGCGCCAAGCTTTTTGGCTGCAAGAACACACACTTTAATAATCCCAACGGTCTTCCGGATGAGAATCATTACACCACAGCCTCCGACATGGCAAAGATCGCCAAATCCGCCTGGCTGAATCCTCTTTTCCGGCGATACTGCACCAAACGTTATTACGAGATCCCGCCTACCAATAAATTTGCGGAAGCCCGCCAGCTGCTCAATCATCACAAGATGATGAAAAACGGCGAATATTATTATGAAGGCGTCCGTGGCGGAAAAACAGGTTACACGGATGCATCCGGCAACACACTTGTCACCTACTGCAAACGAGGAAATATAACGCTGGTAGCCGTGATCCTGAATTCTACTTCCGCGGCAAATGCTTACAGCGATACCGCTTCTCTTTTTAATTATGGTTTTGAAAATTTTGAAAAGGTGGATATGAAGGTGTCCCTGGAGCCAGTCCCGTTTAAGGTACTCCCTTGTGACAAATATATCCTTAAGAATAACGGAAACACCTATCCGTTTTATTATCAGACAAAGGTTTATGTGACTCTTCCAAAAGGTATCAAAAAATCACAGCTTAACAAACGCCAGGCCGTTCTTCAGAATGCTGTCGGCCCACTGCGTCTGAAAAGCAAATATTATTATAAGAAACAAATGGTCGGATGGGGAATGCAATACGAACGAAACATCGTATCAGATCTTCTCCTGGCTTCGTAACATTTTCCTGCGGCGGAGAGATTCGTGCTTTTCACGGATCTCATCCGCCGCTTCTGTATCTTCTGCTCTCAGGGTCTTCACCCCGAAATATTTTCCCTCATCGGTTTTTCGGATCCGGATCTTTCCGGCAACAGGTCCATGCTCATGGCAAAGGGCAAGGCTGTAATATACCTTGGAATTGTTGGTACTGAACCAGCGGATCTTCCTCTTGGCAGGGCATCTGCAGATAGGACACATGGTACTTACCATGGTACGGTCCTTCATCAGACGCTCCTTTGATACAAATTCCCTGGACACAAACTTGTCATGGTCTGTATAGGAAATATAGATCTCGCTGTCTCTGGATTTTGGATTCTGATATACATCCAGGGACGGATGGCGGATCATGCAGGCTTCATCGATCTCCAGGAGTATCCTGGCAGTATAGCTGGCGTCTGCCAGTGCCCGGTGAAAATCCCGGTTTTTGGGAAGCTGCAGGTAGTCTGTAGCATATTCCAGGGAACGCCTGGATATTCCATCCTCGAATTTTATGCTGAAAAGTTTCTGCACATCGTAGTAATGCACCGGTCCTGGCATCAGCTTCAAAAGATTATAGTATTTCATATTGCGCTGAAGTTCCATCACATCCTGGTCTCCCCAGGTAAAAAAGCGATACTCCTCCCCGCACCATTCCAGAAATCTGCGGATTGCCCTTGGAAAAGGGATGCCTTTTTCCAGTTCATGATAATCCACGTGGATCACTTCGTGGATACTGTCGTGGATCCAGTGGTACACTTTGGGCTTGATCAGGCACTGAAAGGTATCAACGATCTCTCTTTTTTCATTTAATTTTACTGCCCCGATCTCTATGATCTCAAACGGGAGCCGACTATCCGGATGTCTTCTTCCATCCGGATTCTGGTTCCATTCCAGGTCAAATACAATATAGTTCATGGGTTTTCTGTCCTCTTATCTGACTGCTCAGCTGCTTCATAAATGCAGCTGTTTCCGGATCGGTATCCGGCTATTTCATATTTTTGCATTCGGACACAGAATAAATCGCTTCAAACAGCTCCTGCTGGAAGCTTTCTGTATCTGCATCTGTCAGAATCATATCTTTCATTTCGTCTTCTTCGTGTAGCCACCAGCGGAAATCGCATAATGTGGCACCCCGTCCGGCACCGTCTGAACAATCCACATCCAGGAATACTTTTTCTGTTTTAAAGAACTCCGGATGGATGAGATACATAAACGGTACAGCAGCATGGATACTTGCCACGCAGCGATATTTGGAAAAATTTTCAAGTACGTAGCCAGCCATATCTCCACAGGCTCTGGCTGCCGGATCACCGGACTGGCACAGCTTCATGATCTGGTTTCTGGTGAGATTACATTTCAGGGTAGCATCCAGTCCACACATGATCAGTGGAATTCCGGAATCGAATACGATCTTTGCCGCCTCCGGATCTGCGTAGATGTTGAATTCCGCTGCCGGTGTGATGTTTCCGCCTTTTGCTGCACCGCCTGTAAATACGATTTTTCTGATCTTATTCTTTATTTCAGGAAAAACCTTCAACAGAAGTGCAAGATTAGTCATTGGTGCAGTTTCGATCATTACTACCTGCTCGCCCTCAGGAATGGCATTCAGAATGTCACGGATAAAAAGCACTGCATTATCAGAAGCAGCCTCTGATTTTGCTTCCGGCAGTACGCAATGGCCAAGCCCTGTCTCTCCGTGGAATTCTTCCGCATAAATTGCCGCTTTCACAAGAGGACGGTCCTGGCTCCTGCCACCGGAACCTTCAGTCCGTAAAAATCCACCAGCTCCAGTGCATTTTTGGTCACTCTTTCTATCCTGGTACTTCCTGCAGATGTCGTCACTGCAAGCAGCTCCAGTTCATCCTGATGTGCTGCCGCATATGCCAGTGCGATCCCGTCATCGATTCCGGGATCACAGTCCATGATAACCTTGATCTTATCTCCCATATATTCACCTCTGTAAAAACTCTTTCCCCAATTTTATAGTATTGCCGAATTTCCGCTGTTTACCTGTTCCAAGTATAACAGAGTGAGGAAAGAGTGTAAAGTTAATCAGAATTCGTTACTGTTCACTCCGTTCTCAGCAACACGCTTCGCGGAATATTACCAGTAAACAGTAATCAGAATTCACCTCTGTACTTCAGGCTGAAACGTAAAGAACCCCTCTGCCGGACATTGGCAGAGGGGTGGAAAAAAGGGGGTTATATTCATTTATATAAACAAATGCAATGTGCAATTTGGAGCTTTAATATTTGCAATATCCGTTTGGGTTGTTCCGGATATTGTTATTATGCTATATTCCATCACCCGGAGCTTGCAATCCAGTACCGGGGCTTCACAATAAATGCTGATCAATCAATAGAAACAAATTTCTTCTCTTCTGCTTCTTTCTTGGTCTCTTCCTTCGGGAAGGTTACATGAAGGATTCCGTTCTCATATTTCGCATGGATATCTTCATGCTTAATGCTCGAGCCTACATAAAAGCTTCTGTTGCAGGTTCCTGTATAACGTTCTCTGCGAACATATTTACCTTTATCATCCTTCTCGTCCTTCTTCTCTTCTCTGGTTGCCTGAATGTTCAGATAACCATTCTTCAGCTGGATCTTCACATCCTCTTTCTTAAATCCCGGAAGATCGATCTCCAGTTCATAATTGCCATCTACATCACGGATATCTGTCTTCATCATATCCTTCACCTGAGGATAAGCATTGGCAGCTGCCTGACGGCCTGTCGGATATCCCATAAAATCATCAAATAAATCTTCTCCGAAAATACTTGGCATTAACATAACTCATTCCTCCTGATCTATATTCGCTGCGTGCTGCGCAGGCGTTTTTAATTTACTGTTTCTGAAAACATCTGCAAATTCTGTAAGAACTTTCTCCGGAAGATTTCTTTTCTCTCTTCCTTTGTTCTGTATGTACTATAACACGCATTATTAGCACTGTCAAGAGGCGAGTGCTAATTTCACACTTTCTTCACATTTCACGTAATTTTACGATCCATTTTTCCGATACATATGTCTGAAGCGCCGAAGATAGAAGGACTCCCAGGATCAGAAATGGAACTGCCTGTAAAAGCACTCCCATAAATACATAAATATAATAACTGCTTTCATAAAAGAGAGCCCACGTCTGCTGAATACAGGAAAGAACATCTGTATCGGGACCATGGATTCCGTATTCAGTGCAGTGGAGATATGCTTCATGAGATCTGTCGAATAATACATTTAATCGATACCGGGACGGTAATAAGGCAGGCTACCGCACCAGATAGCATGACTGCAACATCCTGGAATAGGAACTGGGAATTAAGAATGATCTCTAGGCTATATTGCTGTGTCTGAATGTATGAAAATAATAAAATAGTTCCTCCAAGATAAGCAAACAGCAACGTATTTACCGTTGTACCGATAATTTCTTTCCCAACCTGATAGCCGGAAGCTGTAAGCTCTTTCGCTGTCAGACTGTTTTTATGAGTCCAGACTTCATATACAGAAGATGTTACAGATAATGCTGTATCGATAACAGCCCCAAGAGTACTGAAAACAGTTACAAATATTCCTACATGAAGCATGTTAATATGAAGGTCCGTACTGTAATAATACATAAAATCATCTTCTGAAATCTGGATCTCATTTAACCCGTAACTTCCTGATCTCCATGTAATAATATAAATCGGAATAAACAAAAGTAACATTACCAGCAGTGTAGCCAGAAAAGCCGCCCGCGTCTTTGGATTATTTCCGTTCTGATAAAACAGAGAAATATAACAGACACCTGCACCTGCCACCAATATCAGGAGCAGTACAGGAAAACCGGCAGACATCAGCATAATTGAAAAAAACAAAATTACAATATTCCCCGCCAGTGTCATAATTGACATGGCTCCACGCTCTCCGCCAATCAAGATCACCAGAAAAATTAAAATCAATGCAAGAAAAATGATCATTCTCTGACACCCCTTTTCCGTGATGGTATTTTCATAATCACTGAAGCAATAAAAACAGATACCGGTATTGCCAGTACAATTCCAATACTTTCTATCAGAAAACGACAGATATCATATGGAATGTGGTATCTCACGATCGTTACAAAGCTTATATCATTATTCATCTTAAGTATGAACATGGGAATCATGCCGCTTGCCAAAACAAACAGCAGTACATTTATCATGGTTCCCATAATATCATATCCGATTTCACGACCGGAATGTATCAGTCTTCTCAGAGAAACCGATGGATTTTTCCGCACGATCTCTCCTACTGCTGCGCTGATCGTCACCGTCACATCCATAATTGCACCAAGTCCTGTCAGCATAATATCTGCCCAGAATATATCTGCTGAATTGCCTGTACTTCCAAGGTATTCCAGATTGGAATAATCCAGATCTCCGTACATATAAATAGAAAATTCAAACAATGCCATGATCAGAAACAGAACACACAGTGTTGAAAGAACTGAGGAAAATGTTTTTCTATGAATTCCATTTAAGCAGATCAATGTAGTCAGTGAAAAAAGAACTGCGATGACATTACAGATATTTAAAATATTTTTCCCTTCTGTAAAAGCCTGAAATCCATACGCAAATATGACTGTATTCAGTATCAGTGATATGATCGTGTAAAATCCCTGCTTTCCTGTAATGCAGATCAGCAGAAAAAATAATCCTCCTGCCAGTAATGCCAGATACCCATCCCTTTTTACAGAACGTATCGTTTTTCCGGGGCTTTCCTTTGAACCGCTTAAAAGAACGGTGTCTCCTTTATGATATTTCTTGGTCTGAACCTGAGAAGATGTATATTCATTAGAGACCGTTATTTTTTCCCCTTTATGCGAACCGTTTAATATCCGTGCCGTAATATTCTGAGTATAGTAATATTCTTTTGAGCCCCTGGTTCCTTCTCTGCTCAGAGTCTGTTTTTCTGTTACGGAACATATTTTTGCCAGCGGTGTATGATAAAATCGGGAATTACAGCAGGTAAACAGAACAAAAATAATATATATGCCGGCTAAAAGATATTTTTTGTGAAATATGCAGGATTTCATTAACTTCATTCCCCCTGTAGAAATATTGCAATCGTAAACGCACTGACCGGTTGCCTTTTATCGAAGTAACATTGTACGCTTTTTGAAAGTATCGGTCAATATAAGGTATACAAAAAACAGCAGCAGAACCGTTTTCACAGTTCTGCTGCTGCCCCCATAATTATTTTAACAAATACCTGACTTCAAAAAAAGCCATTATTTACAAAGCGCAGAAAATGCATCTGCAACAAACTGAACCTTGGTTCCGATAATAACCTGTACAGAAGTTTTTCCAGGTTTAATCACGCCTGCAACACCTGCAGATTTGATCACCTTATCATTTACAGCTGTAATATCCTTAACCTCAAGTCTCAGTCTTGTGATGCAGTTATCGATGCTTGTGATGTTCTCTTTTCCGCCACAGCCTTCAAGGATCTTCGCGGCAATAGCAGTATAGTCATCATTTGCAAGCTCGATATTCTTCTCTGCCTCAAGATCGTCATCGTCTTCTCTTCCCGGAGTCTTCAGATCAAATTTCTTGATGGCAAAAAGGAATACAACATAGAATACGATGAATGCTGCAATTCCAAGCGGAAGAATGAGCCATGTCTTCTGTGCTGCCGGAAGTGAGGATGAGAAAAGTAAATCCATCGCACCGGCGGAGAAGCTGAAGCCTGCACGGAAGCCAAGAGCAACTGTGATCATGGTGAAGATACCGTAAAGTAATGCATAAATTACATAAAGGCCAGGAGCAAGGAACATAAATCCAAACTCGAACGGCTCAGTTACACCACAAATAAATGCACAGATCGCTGCAGATGCAACAAGACCGATGGCAACTTTTTTCTTTGCAGGTTTCGCACATCTTACCATTGCAAGTGCTGCACCAGGAATACCAAACATCATACATGGGAAGAATCCGGACATGTACATTCCAAGGCTCCAAGATACATCTGCAGAGGTTTCACCTGCCCAGAAGTGCTGAAGATCACCAAGTCCGATGGTGTCAAACCAGAATACATTGTTCAGTGCGTGATGTAATCCGGTAGGGATCAGCAGACGGTTCAGGAATGCATAGATACCTGCACCAACAACATCCATACCTGCAACTGCTTTTCCTAATGCTACAAGTGCACTGAAAAGTAATGGCCACACAAACAGTAATACAGCAGATACGATAATGGAAACCACTCCTGCGATGATCGCTACACAGCGCTTGCCGCTGAAGAATGACAGCCAGTCAGGAAGCTTGGTGCTCTTGAATTTGTTATAGCATGTAGATCCGATGATACCGGCAAGGATTCCGATAAAAGGATTCGCAATTTTGTCAAATGCAAGAGTCTTTGTTGCATTGTCAGCGATTGATGGCATGATGGTTGTAACAAATCCTGTAGAAAGAAGTGTTGTGAGCATCAGCAGGATGCAAGTGCAGCAATTCCGCCGGTTCCGTCATTCTTTTCTGACATACCGACACCAACACCGATAGCAAAAAGGATTGCCATGTTGTCGATCAGAGCTCCGCCTGCCTTAACCAGAAACAGACCGATCAGATTGGCTGCGCCATGAATGTCTCCACCCTGCATAGTTGCCGGACATAACCAGTATCCGATACCCATGAGGATACCACAGATTGGCAGTACTGCACCGGAAGCATTAACGCTTTTCCCAGTTTTTGAAGAAATTTCATATATTTCCCCTCCCTTAAAATAAATATATTTGACCGGATCACTCCGGTTATAACACCCCGAAAATTGCTACTATCTCCGGGCTGCTATAAGCCTGTCAGCTGCATGAAGATGATCATGAAAGCTTGAGGACGGCTTCATCCGCCGAAACATCCCCCTCCTTCTGGAGGCTTATCTTTCCGTAATCATCTGTGTTGCAGATCAGAACCGGGATAATCGTGTTTAAACCGGCTTTCTCAATTTTGTCCAGATCAGCCTCTATCAGAAGATCACCCTTTTTAACCTTGTCACCTGCTGCAACGTGGGCTTTAAAGGGTTCGCCCTTAAGTGTGACTGTATCCAGTCCGATATGTATCAGTATTTCCGCGCCCTGAGTGCTTGTCAGCGTAACTGCATGAAGAGTATCAAATACCATTGCCACCTCACCGTCTGCCGGAGCATATATCCTGCCGTCTGCCGGGATCACGGCAAAACCGTCACCCAGTACCTTATCCGCAAAGACAGGGTCCGGAACCTCCGCAAGGGGAACCACTCTACCCTTGCAGGGTGCATAGATTAAATTTCCTTTATCTTTTCCTTTAAAAAATTTCAGCATATTCTCTTCCTCCCGTTATTTCACCACTTCTTCCGGTATTGATATCCGCGATGTCGATTTGTAAATATGTCTATATATTTTTTATCCGTTCCGGGTTTATATTATATATTTCGTATAATTTTCATTTTTTGGTTTTTAGGCATGTGTATATATTAACCATTATTTTCGGTTTTATCCACATTTTTATCGGTATTTTTCAAAAAAATAAGCTGTAGCACATTAACGCGACAGCTTATGTGAGAATATTCAGTTTACTTCAGCAGTTCTTTTTCTTTCATATTCGTTGTCACCTGAAACTCTCCGTTGATCCGTTGGATCTCGTATACCAGGGGATTATTTCTGGCCCAGCGGGATCTTTTTCTGCCTGCCGGTTCCAGCTGTACCAGGCGCGGACAAAGCCTTCGTGGATGGTAGATTCCGCTTCCTGGCGGGCCTGGACCGCATCCTGATAATCCACAAAAGTTCCGATATAAAATCGTTTCCCCTTGAATCCGATGGTAGCACGGTATTTTCCATTCCGCAGCTGATAGACGCCACGGAATCCGCTGGTATTATCACTGCGGTGCTTTCTTTTTTCCAGCATCTCCACACAGGTTCCATCTACCATATGCAGCTGCCCGGGAAGCTCCTTCATATCTCCTGTCTCAGACAGCCACAGCTTCTGTAATTACCATGAAGAAGGCCATCCTCTGTCACATCCACTTCATTTCCGCAGTCACACCGACAATGCCAGAACACAGAGCCTTTTTGCTCCTTTTATCTGTATGATAGAGAGCAGTCAGCCGCCCGAAACGCTGTCCGCTGATGTCGGTGATCCCGCGACCTCTGACATAATGGCCGCAACCGCAGCTGGTACATTTTCCGGCTTTCAGGCTGTGTGCAGTGGAAATATGCATATTCCCGCAGTCACAGCGGCATTCCCACCTGGTCCTGCCGTTTTTACTTTCCATTTTTTTTACTGCCACAAGTTTCCCGAAACGCCGGCCTGTAAGGTCTTCTGCCACCGGTCCTCTCTTGGCACTGTTTTCCGGAATACATCCACAGTCCTTTACAGTCCCACGCATCAGATGTCTGGTATTTACTTTTATCTCATTTCCACAATCACATCTGCACAGCCATACAACATACCTGTTTTCCCGCTCATCCAGTTTTTTCAGTACCGTCAGATGACCAAATCTCTGACCTTCCAGTTTAAGTCCGTTTGCCATCCTCTGTCCCTCACATTTCGTCAAAAAAAGCGATGCGGTAGAAATTTTTCCTGCCGCACCGCTGTCCGGATCCTGTTATTTATCCGTTTTCTTTTTTCTTCTGACAAATACTGCTGCCAGTAATACCACGCATCCGGAAACGCAGATCACTGCGATCCATTTTGCAATGTTTGTGTTATCTCCTGTTTTTGGCATAGCTTTTACATGACTGGAACCAGTATTTCCTGTATAGGAAGAAGTTCCCGTATAGGAAGAAGTTCCGGAAGCAGGCGGATTGCTGTCAGGTTTTATCGGCGTGTTCGTTATGGTCGCTGCCGGAGTTCTGGTCGGCACTGCAGTCGGAGTTTTTTCCGGAAGTGGTGTCGGTGTATTTTCCGGTACAGGTGTCGGCGTATCCACAGGATCGTAGGAATTCACAAAGCCGATATCCTGTTTCTCGCTGTTCATCTGTGCATCGGTATGTGCAGCCACAACTGCTTCCAGATCACCGGACTCTCCGTTCGTTACTGTTACTTTCACATAATAAACGGTATTGTCATAATGTCCGTTTTCCAGCTTTCCAGGCTGCTGGGAAACGCTGTAAGTGTATACGCCAGGAACAGCATATTCCACTGCAGGAAATTCTGCTTTCCCCGCACCTGTGATCGTGATCGTATTTTCTTCCGGCATGGGTGCTTCGTCCTCACCCTGAAGAATGATCGTATAAGTTTCGTCCGGAGATGGCTTCTCACCTGACAATTCCACGCTGACAGGAATCTTTACTTCCGCAACTCCAGCTGCCATAGCTGAAATCGGAAAAACTGTCAGGCACAGAACCGCAAGCAGGAGCACTGCCGGAAATTTTCGTATATTCGTCTTCATCCCTCCTTACGTCTCCGGCGAATAAGGTTTCATTACCGCCAGAAGAACTGTTCTTGCATCTGTAAATTCCGAAGAGCAGGTTGACATTGTCAGTATCTGGGAAAAATCTTCGGACTTTCCAATGTTATCCATTGTCTGCTGATGGACATGTTCCGCGTTTTTTCTGACAAAATCCACAAGTCCGCTGGTGTCCGCCTGCCATTTTCCCGTTGCAAAAATAGAATCCTCAGATGCGGAAACCTGCATACATGCAAAAATTTCCAGCTTGTAGGAACGGTCAGGCAGGATCAGCGTACCTGTGGTGTTTTTGTTGAAAAATTTCTTTTTTCTGTAAAGATCCAGATCTCCGAACATCTTATGCTCTGCCATGTGATGACCATACAGGAGAGAATATTTCCCCTGAAAATTCCTGTCACAGCCGGAATCCAGAAAGATACTTCCTGACAAAGCAAAATCACCGTATACATCGGTGTTGATGTAAGTCAGGTTATCTTCTCCCTGAAGGATCGGATAGTCGATCTTTGTGTGTCCAGTGTGATCCATCCACAGACATCCGGATTGATTTTGCGGAGCTCTTCAAAAGAAGTGCCTCCGTCTTTCTGTTCCGGGTCGGGTTTCAGTTTTAAGAGCTGGGACTGGATGTCGTCCACAGCGCCATAGACCTGTGCGTTATCCCAGAGTGCATACCCGGAATACGCCGCCGCCAGGATCAGAAACAATGCTACAATGGCAGTAACCAGAGAGTTGGCTGCTTTCAGAAAAAACTTAGATGCGTTCATACTGCCTCCTCTCTGCTGCTGGATGATCATTAGTCTTCGTATTTACGTCTTCTGGTGATGAATGCTGCACCTGCGATTACGATCACACCTGCGAATACGAGGATGTATGGGAGGGTTGTGAGGTTGATGCCAGTGTCAACTTCACCGTTTCTACTGTTTTCGAATGCTGCTGTCTGATTATCTGCGTTTACACTACCTGTGTCACCGCTCTTTGTTGTTGTGTAGCCATCTGCTGCTGTCTCGGCAACAGTATAGGATACTCCATATGGAAGGTTAGCAATGCTGATTGTCTCGCCATGTTTCAATAAGAATGTTGTTTCTTTACCAATTTCAATGGATGTAGGATTTGCTGTATTGCTACCACCGGATACAGCATAAGAACTAGCATATTTTTTTCCTTTTTCACCTGTTAAGGTTACTTTGAACTCGAAGTATTTAGACTGATCACCAAGATTACCTTTAACTGTTTTGGAAATGTTTAATTTACCTGCGGAGTAGGTATTTGTAAATGTATCAGATTTTTCTCCTTCAGCTTCTGTATGAACTGCTGCTACACGAAGTTTTCCATTCTCTCCCTGAATAACAGTTACAACGAGTTTAATGTCGTTTCCGTAATAAGTAACACCTGCTGTCTGATTATCTTCTTTTTCTTTTAATGTGTACTCATAAATACCAACATGTTCATAAGTAGCAGTGCAACTGTAATCTCTCCAGGTGTTCCATTAACAGTCGCTGCTTGCTCAGCAAATGTAGCACCTGTGATTGTTCCAAGTGCCGGAGCTGAAGTTGCCTCACTATCTCTTACTGTTCCATCTCCAACCTGAACTAATGTGAAAGTCTCTGCTGGAGAAGTTGTTCCCTCATTTGTAAGCTTGTAAGCTTTCTTAATAGTAACCGTTGACTGGTCAGTGTACGTAGTGCCTGCATCTGCCGCAAACACCGTACTTCCCATGGTAAGCATGGTGGCTGCTGCGATCAAACATGCTAACAGTTTCTTTGTCTTTTTCATAAGAAAATCCTCCTAGAAATATAAATTTATTTATAAGCTCATAAAAAGCAGCTTATACATTTTGACTGTGATGTTCCCCTGAAAATGGGAGAACAGTTACTTTTTTTACAGTTCCCTTCTTCGAAGTATAGTGATCACTTTTGCTTTTACATCCTCCGTGGAGATGGAACCGAATTCACGGCTGTCTTTTGCATGGGTTCGGTAATCTCCCAGAATAAATACACTGCCTTCCGGAACTGTATAGGGATATGTGATCCCTTCCTTTGCATATGTAGGAAATGCAATTTCTCCTGTCTGGGCTGTTCCGTTTACGAGAAGCGTTCCTGTGTCATCCATTGTGATCACGTCGGTTTCGCATCCCAGGATACGCCTACGTAAGTTTTGCCGTCGACTTCATACACGACAACATCTTCTTTTTCAAGATTCTGTTCCAGCCGATAACCAATGAGAAGATCTCCGGCCTCCACTGCCGGGAACATTTCATTATCCGGTGCCTGGCCTATAAGAAAAACCTGTGTAAACAGCAGCCAGCCAACGGCCACGATCAACACAATCCGCCAGAAAAGACGGATGTAGCCTTCCTTTATTTCTGTAGAATATCTTCTTTTCCGGATTGTCTGAGAACAGGTTTGATCTTTTTCAGCACGCATCACCTCCGCACCTCTTCTCTGGAACTATATCCTGTGAACAGATCAGACATTTGTATCCTGTCCGGTAGTCCCTCTTTCAGCAAGTTCCTTATATTTGCGAATCATGGCATCACAGCTTTCTGATGGTCAGCGATCAGTGCATCGTACCGTGCACGTTCTGCACTTAAGGATGTTTCATAAATCTGATTCAGCTCTTCCAGCTTTTTCCAGAGATGAATTTCATCCACTCCGCCAAACAGCACTTTCCGAAACCTGACCGTCCGGAACCACTCCTTCAGCTTTTCGTGCTCATGATTTAACGCCTCTGTCTGCGGAAACCGCTCTGCTCCAGCATTGCGGCTTCCTTTTTTTCCTGACCGTTTCTTCTTCATCACAACCGCCTTCAACTCCAACGCTTCCTGCGCCCGAATAACAGCACACCTGCTCCGGCAGCTACGATACCTAATGCCAGAATGTATGGTGTTGTATTGAAATCCAACCCAGTGTCCGGGATTGCGTCTTTGTTGTTGGTAAAGGTAACTTCATGTGCGGTATTTTCATCCTCATTCAATTGCTGAATACTGGATATTGTCGCAATGTTGCCTTTAGCAGAAACAAAATTGTTTATTGTATAAGAAGTTTCATATCTACTGTTGCTATAATCATCCTCTGTAATTGTCACCGTTGCTCCAACTGGAACCTTTGTCAGCATTTTTGTCTGGTTATCCGACAATGTGATTTCCGCTGAACCACTACACTGTGTCTCATCGATGTTAAATGGAAGACTAATATTTCCATTTACTACAAAAACTTTGAAGTGGAACGCTTTGCTCTTATCCCCCATATTTCCGGTTACAATTTTTTTAATATTTACAGTTGTATAAAGCGGTATATAGTGAGCATAAAAATTTACGGTACCATCTGCTAACTCTGTATCAGTTGGACGATATGGCCAGGTTGTAATTTTCTGATCTCCACATGCTCCTCCGCCATCATTTTCCGGATACCAACCATCCAGAACATATGTTATTCTATTGATAACTTTTTTACTGCCTATTGTAGCTTTTTCTGTTGTTTCAACATTTCTTCCTCTTATATAATCTTTTGCATCGGACAGATCATATCCTGACGCCTCCGGACTTTTAATCCAGAATTTTGCAGTAAAAGTTTTTTTACATACAATATCAATCGTACAGTCAATATGATACTTCTGCACTGATGTTGTGCTGTTATCTCTTGAAATTTTGAATGGTTTTAATGTAATTTCTGTCACATCTTCTTTTTTTAAACCTGTTATTCCCAATTTCTTTTCCAGATTACCTTTATAATCTTTCCAAATAGAATCCAAAATATAATTAAAATATGTTTTTCCATCCACATTTCCACTTGAATCGCTTCTTTTTACAATCCATGAAGATCCTGCAGTTTCATCTGGCCATGTACTAACATGATTGCTCACATTTTCCCTAATATTTTTATCCTTGTTATCAACCTTTTCCCATTTTGCCCCCTTAGTATTAATTTTTCCAAATAATTTGCTCTTGTCTGATTCTGGTGCCCAATATTGGGTATCATTACTTTCCGGAATGCCATCTGGTGTAGCCAGATAATAGATAGCTGCTATTCCGATATAGTTGTTATAACTACCCCTTCGTTCCTGCACCGCTACCGGATCTTGCTTCTGCTCTATATCCTGTACTGTCTGTGCATCCGCCTGCGCTTCCAGCTCCACATCCTGCACCTCATCTACCGATGCATCTGCATCTCCCGCCGGTGTCGCAGCTGGTTCTTCGGGCTGTTCGGTCACGGTCGGCTCCTCCGGCTGTTCGGTCACGGTCGGATCTGCTGGCTGGATTGGCTCTTCGCCAGGCTCTACGGATGGCTCTTCCGGCTGCTCCGGATCCTCAGATGGAGCTTCGATAACATCTGTCGGTTCCTCTGTATTTTCATCTCCGGTTGTCACCGCAGGTTCTTCCGGTTGTAATTCATCCACCGACTGATCATTTTCCGCTTCTGTGGCTGTCAGCTCTTCTGCTTCCTCTGCGGATCCGGACTGTACTGTTTCAATATTTTCATTGGCTGTTTCACTGCTGGCCTCTACCGCAAACGCTGAGATGGAAACACTGCAGATCATTGCAAACGCAATACAGACTGAGAGGACCTTCCTCCACAGACGGTGTTTTCCAGATGAATGATTATGTATCATACTTCAAACCTCCTTCTTGTATGCTATGGCAGTCAAAAACAGGCACTGCTCATTACATGTCCATGCCGGTATTTCTGCTCTTTCGCAGAGCACAATACTCTGTGAAAGATTCCCTGCGATCCGTGTAAATTTAACGGTTCTTTCTTCTCTGACGGCGGTTTTTGACGGTTTATAAAAAAACTCAGGCTCCCGGAAATTCTTTTTCCACGGTATCTGCGATCTTTAGTTTTTCCATATTTTTACGTTTCAGATTCATGGATGAATGTACATAACATTCCAGTGTGATCCGTGTGCTGGAGTGCCCCAGGATCTCCGAAAGACTGCGGATCTCAAATCCGGCCTCCACACACCGTGTCGCAAAACTATGCCGCAAAGTATGGAAATGAACATTTTTCAGATTACAATCTTTCGTATATTGCCTCATGCGATACTGCAGGGTTCTGGGCTCCAGGAAATACCCTGCTTTTCCGGTCAGAACATATGCTTCCAGATCATCTGCTCTCCATTTGTTACAGAGCTTTTCAATATCCTGGTTCATGGGGATTATCCTTACCGACCTTCCACTTTTAGGAACCCCGGTTATGATCCGGGTCCTTTCTTCACTTGCAGGATTGAGATTTTTCAGGCGCTGCATGGTATGACGTACAAAGATGACTTTATTTTCCAGAGAAATATCTTCCCATTTCAGAGCACATACTTCTCCGATCCGCAATCCTGTCAACAATGCCAGCAAAACCCCAAATTTACACGGATCCATGTCCTGTAAAAGATATTCCGTAAACCTTTTCTGTTCTTCACAGGTCAGCACACGCATTTCTTTTCGATCCTGCCTGGGGTATACGATATCCACCGGTTTTGCCAGTGGATTCTGCTTTGTTGTATAATTCAGAATGGAATGCAGCACGGAAAGGATATCCCGCACTGTTTTTGGTGACAATCCTCTTTCATGGATAAGCCTGTAGCTGAATTGTTCTACAAGTATTTCTGAAACAGCCTCGAAAAATACTGCCCGAGATCAGGCTTGATATATTTTTCCAGGATCGTTGTATATTTTACAAAAGTGGATGGTTTCACGCTGCTTCGTTTCAGATACAGCCATTCATTACAGTAATCTGCAAAGCGATTCCGTTTTCCTCTCACGGGCAGAAGCTGATCATTCATCAGCGCATAACGTGCCTGATTGACCTTATCTCTGGCTTCATGATATGTTTTTCCGTAACAGTAGCCATAGTGTATCCTTCCGTTTATCCGATGCTCTTTGATATATCTGGCTTCCCATCGTCCGTCTTTTCTTTTGTAAATGTTTTCTCCTTTTCTGCTCATTGATCTTTCCTCCTGTTATGCTGAATCTTATAGTCTGTTCACAAATAAGAGTTTTTATCCGCCGGTCTTTTATCCTCTGACGATGACACTGACGGCGAATAGTGTCCTTTTTCGGACACCACAATATTTGCGCCCTATATTATCCGTAAAATATGGCGAAAAACCACGATAAAAAAGCCGGTTTTCAGGAACTTGCACCTTGAATTTCCGAAAAATTTATGGTATTTTTATAGAAACAGAGTATTGTGCTCTGTGAAATTTACTAACTATAATCTAAATAAATAAGCCGTTTTTTAAGCAAAAAAACTCCCTCACATATCAGTTTTTTTCTGATATATGAGGGAGTTTCTGATCTTATATTTTATTTCTGTTCTTCAAGCTTTCTTTTTAACATCTGAATTTCTTTTTCCTGAGCTGCAATTTTCTCCTTTTGATTATCAATCTGCTCCTGCATCTGATCAACCATATACTTCACTGTGTTTCTGTCAAGAATCTTTAATTCCTCTGAATACATTTCCATCATCCCTTCCACATTCCGGCATATATTATATATGTGCTCGTACATGACCGTAAACTCCGGATATTTTTTTATTAATTTCACGATTACTTCCGGAGAATCCATACTCAAAAATGCCAGCCATGCATCCAGTTTATCTGTGATACCTTTATTGTGCATATTCTCACGAAAGATGTCAAGCGGAAGAAATACATATTTCTGAAGCAGATTAAGTTCAAATCCTGTATCTGATCTCTGTTGAAAAATATGGCAGTATCTATCTTTATATTTATGAAAATCTCCTGTACTTTTATCAATCAGTACAATTGTATATACACTTTTTATATCCTTATAGGAAAACTTCTCTTTTCTGGTACTTCTGGCATTTTTATATTGCCTTAATAATAGATCAGAAGAATAACATGCGCATCTTTCCCCAGGAAAAGCGTAACCTATTTTTTGCACTTCCACGTTACAATATGAACCATCATCAAATCGTACCAGAATATCCATGATCAACAGAGACTGCTCATCTGCCAGTCTTGTAGAATCTCCTGGTAAAACTTCGATAATTTTCACCTTTCTCTGAAGCAATACTTCAAGAAAATCCTCTAATCTTTCCGGTACTGTTTCCGGATTCATAATTTCCTTAAAAAATGCATCATACAGCATTTTCACCCCCTTCACTCCCGTACAGAAATCCAGAAATTCCTCTCGCTGTTCTTCTTTCCAGCTATAAAATCTCTCTGTCAGATTTATGTTCTGCTGAATGTCCCGCAAAATCTCCTCGCGGGTTCTTATCATTGGAAAATAAGCCTTTAATTTCGTATTCAATTAATCTTCTCCTTGTCTGATAAAAATGGAACTTCGTTTCAGATCTGAAACATCTGTGAATGCCATACGGCTAGAATAAGTCTTATAAGATACTTATAGAATATCATATTTTTATCTTACATCCAAGATTTTTCCTTCCTGTTGTTTCTCTGTATTTCGACACAATATTTTATGGCAATCAACCAGATACGGCGCAGACTACAAATATCCTTCTGCAAAAAAACTCCCTCACATATCAGTTTTTTCTGATACATGAGGGAGTTTCTGATTTATGACTGATCTATGATCTATTTTGCTTTATAACGGTAAACGGTTTTTACTGCTGTGCTGTCTTTACCGGTTGTCCAATCACTTTCGGAGGTTGTGGTCTGAGTCTGGAGTTTTTTTGTTCTGGTACTGGTTCATGCGGTACCAGGCCTGGCCTCTGGCTCCGTGGCTTCCGTATGCGCCGTTACAGGTAGTTCCGCTGGAGCACCATACCCGGCTGCCGTTCCCGTTCCAGTTCAGCAGATAATAGGTAATGCTCGAGTCATCTCCATCTGCGCCGGAAGCAACTACGGTTACCTGACTGGCTGCTACACTGTCAAAATGTACATAAGAGCCCGTCTGCGCAAAGTTTACATTCTGTCCGGTATTCGGTCCGCAGAAATGATAGTAATAATAGCCCACCAGCTGTCTGGAAGCAGATGTCTCCAGTGGTCTTACAGACTCATAAACACCACCATCATTGACATAGCTGGAGGTTGTTTTCTGATAGGTGTGTTTATACTGGATCGTATATTTATCGGAAGTGATATTCTTGGGAAGCGTATCCACATAAACCCAGTTTTTAGGTTTCGCCTTGATCTTAAAAGTCTTTGTTACGGTTCCGCTGTAATTCCCCTTAAACTTCACCGTTACCTTATAAGTACCAACATTTTTTCTTCCACGGGAATATGACACCTTATAATTGCCGGAACTGATGGTTTTATTATTCGCACCAGTTACTTTTACCTTCGGTGTTTTTACTTTTCCGTCGTATGTATAGCTTGTTGCAGAAAGCTTTATTGTCTTCGGATAATAGATTGTTTTCTTTCCGGTCACCGCACCGCAGGAGCAAAGATACTGGACATATCCGTTCCTGGATGTAGTTGCTTTCTTCACCTGTTTTTTGTAGCTGTGTTTATGAGCTTTTCCGGTAATCTTAAAGGTTTTTGTAACGGTTCCCGAGTAATTGCCTTTAAACCGAACTGTTACCCGATAAGTTCCAACATATTTTCTTCCGGCAGAATAGGTAACTATATAATTGTCTGCACTGATCACCTTATTATTGCTGTCTGTAACCTTTACTGTTGGCTTCTTTACTTTTCCATTATAAGTATAGCTTGTTCTAGAAAGCTGTATTTTTTTCGGATAATAGATGATCTGTTTATTCTGTGTACTTCCGCAGCTACACTGCTCCTGTGTATATCCGTTGGCAGTGGTGGTTGCCTTTACTGTTACTCTCTGATAGTTATGTGTATGTGTAACCGGAGCTGCCTGGACAGTGAAATTCACAGAATCCGAAAATGTATATGCATACTGTGCATGATTCACAGATGCCACCGCTACTCTGTAATTCCCCGCCGGCAGTGTGCAGGACCAGTTTGTTCCATTCACTCCATACTGAACTTGCGTCGGATTGGATTCTCCTGCTTTATACACATATACATCATAATATCTGGCATAGCTTGTTGCATTCCAGGAAAACGTTGTGGTCTGATTCGCTTTTCCCGGATTCACGCTCACATATGGCTTGCCCGGTACACGAACGCCCGGATAGATAAAGCCAAGCAGCACCTTGTTGGAATCATAAGGGCGCCTTCCTCCGACTGCATTGGTCAGTGTATATCCATATGCAACTCCATGAGAGGAGGTCTGATCTTTGTCCGTTCTTCCTCCCTCATCTACCGTAAATCTGTTGTTTCCAAGATTAGCTGTTACATAAGCAACATGTCCGTAATAATCTCCGCTCCATACAGCAATAGAACCGGGAACAGGCTCATTTCCTACTGCATAGCCCTGATTGATAGCATTTTGCCACCAGCTTACCGCATTTCCCCATGCAGGCAATGCGATTCCCTGTCTGTCATACACGCACTGCCATGCAAAGCGTGTGCAGGGGATCTCGTATAAGCCATCTCGATCCACATCCTGTGTTGTAGGATAAGGATTACCTGCTGCTGTTACCGTTGCTGCCGGTACCGCACTGAAGGCAGTTACTGCGGACAGCGCAAGGACCATTAATTTTTTCAGAAGCTTCTTTTTCATAGTTTTCTTCCTTTCCTGCGGTTTCATCCTTCTTACCGGATAATCCTGATCTGGCACGCCTCCATGGCTTTCAGTGCATTCTCATGACTCTCCGGTGTTACACCTGCGCAGCATGTGGCATCAACACAGATCGGCACTTCCGGAAGGGATGCCTTGATCAGCAGAGCATTGGAGATCACACAGATATCTGTGCAAAGTCCCACAAGAGTAATACTTCCGATTCCTTCATCTTCATCGATCATAGTCAATTCCCCGGCAAGATCGGTGGAGCCGAAGGTTTCTTTATCAATGGGTTCTGTTTTCCTTAAGGCGTCCAGCTCTTCCCGGATCTGCCATCCAGCTGTGCCCCGGATACAGTGAGGAACCGGAAGGTTTTTCCCTTCCTGTGTCTCCAGATAATACGTTTCATGGGTATCCCTTGTAAAAAATACCTTTCCTTCAAAATTCCGGATCTTCTCCTCCACCTTCGGAACAATGGCAGCTGCCTCCTTCGTGCCAAGTGCACCGTCGATGAAATCATTTTGCATGTCTACTACAATGAGAATGTTCTGCATGTTTGTCACCCCTTGTTTCATAATTTATTTCTGTCCGGCAAATTTATGATACCTTTATTGTGCATACTCTCACGGAAGATGTCAAGGTAAAAAGATCCAGTCAAGTGGAGATTCGCATCGGTAATTTTTTTCGGCCACTTACTGCAAACTTAGCCTTTCCTCCCAGCTATCCAGCGTAGCGCTGATAGCTCAGCCAACTACCGACAGCCACACTACCCTACCGCCCTGAAAGCCAGCCCGTGAGGCGTGTGCTGCCTGTCGCCGGACTCTGCAGGAGGGGAGCTGATTCTTGCTGGCGGAAATCTGCGTTGTTTACAAAAGTCCGCTGTCTGAGCGGCTGCAAGACGCGAGTTCGGACTTTTGTAAAACGCTTTTAGCAGATTCCCGCCAGCCTAGAAGCCAGCCCCCGACGAAGCCCCGGCGGCAGGCAGCACACGCCTCACGGGCGTCCCTTTTCACAAAAAAAAAGCCGAACCAGCCACATCCCGCAGCAGTTCAGCTCACCCCATACAACTACAAACTCACTCACCATCAACCCAGGCAAGCAGCTTCCCGGTAAAAACCCTATTAAAGAAATGGATCACCGGTCCCAGCCCAAAAGCCGTCACCAGTGTACCAATACCCACAACACCACCAGTCAGATAACAGATCAGCGCACAAAGCACATCATTAGACATCCTGTGCCAGAAATAAGGAATCTTCGGCCATCTCTCTGTCATGATCAGCGAAAGACTATCATAAGGCGCAACCCCTCATCCGGCATCTGATACATCGACAGTCCCAGACAGCAGATCACAACACCCACACACAGTGCCACCAAACGTACCGGCAGCGTCACAAGCTCCAATCCAAAAACACCAGTATAAATATTATAAAAGAAAGTAGTAATATAAGCCAGACAAACCGCATTCACAACCGTACCGATCCCCAGGAACCTTCTGCCAAAAGCAATCTCAATGATCAGCAGCACAATATTTACAATCAGCTGGAAATTACCATACGCCATACCAATCATATCCGCAACCGCCATATTCATTCCACTGAACGGATCCGTTCCAAGCCCGGCCAGCTTGAAAATTCCAATCCCCATACCTGCAAAAACATTTCCGATACACATGATCAGAACATGCTTCCAGTTAATGTTCTTCAAAAATCCCCATAAACTCATACCTCATCCTCTCTGAAATATTGTCAGGCAGATATCCACGATCCACCTTCACTGCGCAAGATCCATACCAGATAATACCTTAATAACCAGCCTGCTGCAACGCTTATATTCTATCACACCCCCTCACCCCTGTAAAACATAAAAACCCCAAGAAACAACAAAAAACAACAAAAAAAGAACATCCTGCAGACCACATTATATGATCTGCCGGACATCTCTCTTTTTTATATCACGCTGTTAATTCAATTTCACAATCACCAGTCAATCCCGAAGCTCTCATGGCAGAGCCTCGTTATTTCAGATATCCCGAAAAATTTTTTCAATATCCAATATTATTTAATGAACTTAACCTCAGGATAAATTGCCTGCTTGGCAGCCTCTTTACGCTCATTAAATACAACCTTGTTCTCCTCAAACAGGTTACGTCCTTGTGCATCGATAGATACGATCAGCGGCCCAAATTCTTTAACCTTGTTGCACCATAAAGTCTCAGGCATACCAAGCTCATCCCAGTGATGCTCAACAATCTTCTCAACCTCTGTAGCAGCCACAACTGCACATCCAGCCGGGAAAACACAGTGGATAGCACCGAACTCTTTACAAGCACGCTCCGTATTCGGGCCCATACCACCTTTACCAACGATCACTCTGACACCAGTCAGTTTTGTAAACTCATACTCGAACTTCTCCATACGCATGGAAGTTGTCGGTCCTACAGAAACCATTTCATAATCATCCTCTGTACCCTCGATCTTACGAACGATCGGGCCGGCATGGAAAATCGCTTTGTTGCGGATATCATACGGAAGCTCTCTTCCATACTCAACCAGACGACGGTGAGCAACGTCACGGCAGGTCATCAGATCTCCGTCCAGCCATACAATATCGCCGATTTTGATATCAGCCAGGTCTTCTGCGCTTATAGGTGTAATAAGAACTTTTTTATCTCCTCTGATTTCGATCATGATTTTTCCCTCCGTTTATATTATGCATTAAATTTCCATGTGGAATGAGTATCACAGGTTACTGTAAGATCCGGATTTACAACCAGATGTCCACGACGGTGGGACCAGCATCCAACATTTACTGCAACACCGATGGTAGATGGATGTCGTGCAGTATTCTCAATGTTAACACCCATTACAGAATACTTTCCGCCCATACCCTGCGGTCCAAGGCCGATGGCATTGATACCATCCTCGAGAAGCTTCTCCATTTTTGCTGCGTTTGCGTTATCGTTGTGAGAACGATCGGACGCATCAGCGCTTTCTTGGAGTTCAGAGCAGCTGTCTCTACAGATGTTCCTACACCAACACCAACAAGAAGTGGAGGACACGCATTCAGTCCGTAGGTTGTCATCTGATCAAGAACGAAATCTGTAATACCTTCATATCCTGCCCCCGGCATCAGAACCATTGCTTTTCCCGGAAGGGTACATCCGCCGCCTGCCATATATGCGTAGATCTCACATTTATCGCTGTTAGGAACAATATCCCACCATACAGTCGGGGTTCCTTTACCAACGTTTTTCTTTGTGTTGTACTCATCAAAAGTCTCAACGGAATTATGTCTTAACGGTGCTGCAAAAGTAGCCTGAACAACAGCATCTTTCAGAAGTGCTTCCAGCTCATTGATATACGGGAAATTTGTTCCGCATTTCAGCCAGAACTGAAGAACACCTGTATCCTGACAGCTTGGACGGTTCAGCTCTACAGCAAGACCCTGGTTCTTTGTCATTGTCTCATAAAGAACCTTTGGAAGTGCAGCTGTTTCCTGTGAACCAAGCTCTTCAAGTTTATTAACTACGTCATCCGGTAATTTTTTTCCAATATGGGCAACAAAATCTGCTACCATGTCTGTTAATACTTTAACTCCATTTTCCTTAGTCATGATTTACCTCCTGATATGGTTCGATGGTTTAATGTTTTTTAGTTACATAGGTTTTTGTTGGTTGTTTCATCATTAATTTTGGCTGATTAATGGTTAAGATGGCTTTTTTGGCTTATTTATCATTTCTCCTTCACTGTATGGTCAGTGCAGAAGGGAATGAACTTAATTAAAAGTGTTGCTGGTCACAAAGTGAACAGTAACTCAAAAGTTTCTCTCCTTACGGATAGAACGGAAACAGGATCGGTAACAGAATCATACAGATCACAAAGGATACCAGGATCAGCGGCAGACCGGATTTCACATAGTCCTTGAATTTGTATCCTCCAAGACCGACTACCATGGTGTTTGCCGGCATACCGATCGGTGTTGCATATGCACAGGAACCTGCGATAACAGTTGCGATAACAACGGCTCTCGGATCTGCTCCGAGGTTGTTTGCAAGAGATACCGCAATTGGAATCATCAGTGCTGTGGTTGCTGTATTTGACATGAAATTTGTCAGCACACAGGTTACAATAAAAATCACCAGAAGAAGAAGGATCGGACTCGGATCTGCTCCAAGAAGTCCTACGATCTTATCTGCGATCAGTTCTCCGGCTCCGGTTGTATCCAATGCTTTTGCAAGTGTCAGAGAACCGCCGAAAAGAAATACAACCTTCAGGTCAATGGAATTCAGTGCGTCTTTCTCGGAAATAACTCCTGTCAGAACCAGGAGGATCGCTCCGATACATGCGGAAACCTCAATGCTGATGCCGATCTCTTTCTCAAAGATCATTGCAAGGATCACAAGGATCAGTACTACCAGGAAACAGTCTGTTTCCACTTCGGTACATGACTGAAATCCTGCTGATCTTCAAGAGCTGCACCGGATGCATTCTTTCCATCCGGAAGGAATTTATATCCGATAAGGACAAAGTAAAGGATTCCGATCAGAAGCATCGGAACTCCAACCGGCGCATACATAAAGAAGCTTGTGGAAAGCCCCATCTCCTGAAGTGCATTCACACCCATCAGGTTTCCGGGTGCACCGATAATAGAAAGGTTTCCGCCAAGTGCTGCGGCAAATACCAGCGGCATCAGAAGACGGCTTCTGGAATAGCCGGACTCATCGGCGATTCCACAGACTACCGGGATCAGCACTGCTGCAGTACCTGTATTGGATAAGAATCCGGACATTACACCTACGATCACCATGATCGCAATGATCAGTGTTTTTTCTGTTCTGGCAAATTTCGTGACCAGTCCTCCGATCTTATTTGCCATTCCTGTTTCGAACAATGCCTGGCCTACTACAAACATGCCAACGCAAAGGATTACGTTACTGTTTACATACTGTGAAAATGTTGTTGTTGCATCCACAACTCCTGTAAGGGTCAGGCCGATCGCACAGATCGAAGCCGTCAGACCAAGAGGAATTTTTTCAAGGATGAAACTGATAATGGTGAACACAAGAAACAGCAATGTGATAGTTGTCTGAGACATTTCTGTACTCTCCTTCCATTTGGTTTTTTCCTGAAAAGTATAGGCCGTACACGTTTCTTTTGATGGTTCCATTATAACCGGTGTACATATAAAAAAACAAATTAATGAAACATATATCCGCATAAAAAATATTTATAGTATCAGTTTTTAATGATAATTTTTGTACATTACTAACATAAAATCAGCGTATCAGCAAATGAATCTGGCAAAAATTATATTTCTATGCTATTTTTATGTAGACACCAAAATACTCTGTCACATCTTTTCCGGACAGAAATGAAAAACTTTACTAAAAAATTTAATCTGACAATTCATCGAGAGAAGGTTTATCATGACACTGAATCAACTACGCTATTTCTGCACAGCCAGCCGCTGCCACAGCATCACAAAGGCAGCCGAAGAATTATATGTGACCCAGCCCACCATTTCCATGGCTATCCGCGATCTGGAGATTGAATTCGGGATCAGCCTTTTTTCCAGAAAAGGAAATCAGCTGAGTCTGACCCAGGAGGGAGAGTCCTTCTACAAAAAAGCTACCTATATCCTTCAATATTGTAATGAGCTTCAGGCCGATTACTCCAGCATGTCCAGGATAAAGCCCCCTCTTCGCATCGGGATCCCTCCCATGCTGAGTACCGTATTTTTTCCGGAGCTGCTTACGGCGTTTCACGAAAAGCACCCGGAAATTGCCGTAGTACTGGAAGAATACGGATCTGTCCGTGCCTGCAATCTGGTACAGGATGACACCCTGGATGTAGCTTTGGTCAATATGGAACAGTATAATATAGATAAATTTCACAACACTGTCCTGGCCAACGACCAGGTGGTTTTCTGTGTGAGCAACGACCACAGGCTGGCAGAAAAAAAATCAGTCACAACAAAAGATATGGCGAAAGAGCAGCTGATCTTTTTCAATGCTGACTCCGTCCAGAATCAGATCCTGAAAATGCGTTTTGAAATGGACGGCTACAAGCCCAATATCGTGATGCGAAGTAGCCAGATCTACACTACTTTGCAGTTTGTAAAAACCGGAAAATATGGCTGTTTTCTCTATTCCAGCATGACCGATAAATTTTCCTCTTCCAATATTACCGGCATCCCTCTCAATCCACCTGTCCGCATAAAAATCGGCATGGTATGGAAAAAAAGCAAATACATCAGCGGCGATATGCTGACATTTCTGCATTTCACCCGCATGTATTACAAAGAACATCCGCTGATAGAAAAATAACAATTTACCAGATCCTGATTATATGTCGATTAATTTTTCTAATAAATGCAATTTTTTTTTAAAAAACCATTGAAATCCATCAATTCATGTGATTACTCTGTGTTACAGTGTTTTTCTACACGAAACGAATGACCGCCACCACCGCACACAAAAGGTCCTGGCATCATTCAAAAATAAAAAAACTCAGGAGAGTCTCTTCAAATCAAAAGGGAAGAGCGCCGAAGGTGTACGCAGCACACAAAATGCTGTAAATCTCTCAGGCAAAAGGATGGAGGAAAGAGTAATGTTTACACAAATCAACAACTTTATCACATGGTTTGACGGAGTCGTTTGGGGACTTCCGCTGATCATTCTGATCCTGTTCACAGGAATTCTGTTAACCACTCGGTTAGGTCTTTTACAGGTAAGGCACCTCGGAAAGGCACTGAAATTCATGGTAAAAAATGAAGAAGGCGGCGATGGTGAGGTCACAAGCTTCGGAGCTCTGTGTACTGCGCTTTCAGCAACCATCGGAACCGGAAATATCGTAGGTGTCGCAACTGCTATCGCAGCCGGCGGACCAGGAGCACTTTTCTGGATGATCGTAGCCGCATTCTTCGGAATGGCAACCAAATACGCAGAAGGACTTCTGGCGATCAAGTACCGTACCATTGACAAAGAAGGCCACGTTCTCGGCGGACCTTTCTACTACATCGAAAACGGTATGGGAAAACAGTGGAGATGGCTTGCCAAGATCTTCGCATTTTTCGGAGCAGGTGTGGGACTTTTCGGTATCGGAACCTTTACACAGGTAAACGGTATCTCATCTGCAGTTACCAATTTCTTTGACCCGGATAAAGCACACACAGTAGCACTTTTCGGAAATACATATTCCTGGGCAACTGTAGTTGCATGTCTGATACTTACCGTATGTGTAGGACTTGTCGTTCTCGGCGGAATCCAGAGAATCGCAAAGGTATCCCAGGTCGTTGTACCGTTTATGGCAGTTCTCTATGTTGCACTGGCACTGATCATCGTGATCACAAACATCACTGCAGTACCTACAGCGATCGTAACTATCGTAAAATCTGCTTTCACAGGAAGTGCACTTGCAGGTGGCGCAATGGGAACCATGGTCGTAGCTATGCAGAAGGGTATCGCCCGCGGTATCTTCTCCAATGAGTCCGGTCTTGGTAGTGCCCGATCGCAGCCGCTGCAGCTCAGACAAAGGAGCCGGTACGTCAGGGTCTTGTATCCATGACAGGTACATTCATTGATACTATCGTTATCTGTACAATGACAGGTCTTTCCATCGTCATTACAGAAACATGGAACACAGGTCTTGAGGGTGTTGCCATCACAACAGCCGCATTCCAGAAAGGACTTCCTTTCCCGCCGGTTGTAGCATCCTTCTCACTGATGCTGTGCCTGGTATTCTTTGCATTCACAACAATCCTTGGATGGGATTACTACGGTGAAAGATGTCTGGAATACCTGTTCAACAGAAACAAAGCCGCAGTTACAACATACCGCTGGCTGTACATCATCTGCGTATTCATCGGACCATATATGACTGTAGCAGCTGTATGGAACATCGCAGATATCTTCAATGCCCTGATGGCATTCCCGAACCTGATCGCTCTTCTTGCCCTGAGCGGTGTGGTTGTAAAGGAAACTAAGGATTTCTTCAAAAGACATAAAAATTACGAATTCTGATCCCAAATATCGTAATCAAATGTAAACACACGCAAACCCATGATGATCCCCTAATATCATATAAAAAGACACGAACCTTTTTATCCTCCGATAAAAGGCCGCGTCTTTTTTATTTAAAAGCTTTCTATGCCAGCGTCAGGATCTCCATCTGCTGTGTCAGATCCGCTGCATCCAGAATCTCTCCATTTCGGATATCTTTCTTATCAAGCCGGACACACATTTCCTCTCCATCTGTCATATGGAAAAAATTATCCTCCAGAGTAACATCCGCATCAGTAAATCCAATAGCTGTAAACGGACTGAAGCAGCTGCTTTTTAAATGGATCACAAATGCATCACCTTGCTCCTCCACCTCGGCAGTGATCTCCGGTTTATCCAGCTCCAGATATTTATACGGAACAAGGGTCTCCACATCACAGAGCACATCTCCGTCAGCAAGTGTCACTTCCGCCTCAAGAAAGATCTCATACTTCTTGTCTTCCCATCCGGAAACATCCACCGCCAGGATCGGAGCGGACTCCTGCACACCCACAGTGCCCGTTCCGGTAAGCTTCTCAAGAATCTCACATTCCATATTTTTCACATAAAAGGCAACCTGATATGACTGTGCGTCCATACTTTCATTTGCCAGATACACCTGCATGATATCCCCATCCATGCACATACTCACCGCCTGTGGCCCATAGAATTTTTTTGCCATATAATGAAGTGCCTTCCAACGGCCAAAGTAGTCGATACTTGCCCAGGATGCCACCGGCCAGTTGTCATTGATCTGCCAGTAAAGGGTACCCATACAGCGGCCTCTGTGACGTCTCCAGTGGTCTACTCCATACTTCATGGCCATTCCCTGAAGGATCTGGCTCACATAGAGAAGCTTGCGGAAATTCTCCGGATAACGGAAATTCTCGGAAAGATAATACAGGATCTTTCCGTTAGCTGCAGGATTTTTCTGGTGGTTCTCCATCACCCTGGAAAAAATATTCCTATCTTTCTCTTCCGTAAAGCTCTCCACAGTTTTCAGGCACGGAAAAGACTGGAAGCCAAACTCCGAGCAAAAACGAAAATAATGCTTCTGATAATCTGTAAAAGGCTTCTGACCATGCCATACATCCCAGTAGTGACAGTCTCCTCTGTTCTCATCGTCCGGATCATCAAAGCAGCCTCCGGAGCTTGGGGAAGACTGCCAGAAAAAGGTCTCGCTGTCTGCCGCCCTCACTGCTTTCGGAATCACATACTCAAACATTTTTATGTAGTCCGCACGGAGATATTTCGACTCACTCTGTACCTCCGGCCAGTGATCCCAGGCAGACTCCATCTCATTGTTTCCGCACCACAGGCCAAGGGATGCATGATGACGGAGACGTTTTACATTTTCCGTGATCTCCTTCGTGATATTATCTTCAAATTCTTCTGTAAGATCATAAACATTACATGCGAACATCAGATCCTGCCATACGATCAGTCCCATCTCATCACAAAGATCATAGAAATGATCCGAAGGATAATAACCGCCGCCCCACACACGGACACAGTTAAAATTGGCACGTTTGCAGGATTCCAGAAGATACTTCTGGACCTCCGGTGTGATCCTGGAATAGATGCAGTCCTCCGGAATATAATTTCCCCCCATGCAAAAATTTTCACGCCATTGACACAGAACGCGAACTCTTTTCCCCAGAGATCTTTTTCCTGGCTGATGGTAAGGGTACGGAGACCGATGCGCTTCGTTATGGTTTCCAGAACTGTGCCATCCTCGTCCAGAAGTTCCACCTGAACTTTATATAACGACTGATCGCCGTAGCCGTTTGGCCACCAGAGCTTCGGGTTGTGGATTGAGGATGTCAGCACTGCTGGATTATTATTCGCTGATACAGTCTCCCCCACTTTGCATACATGGGCTTCCGTTTTTCGGTCGTTAGCACCTGTTCTATGTCCACAGACGCTCTCTGCATCCTCCTGGATCGTCACCCTCACCTGACACTTATCCACAGCATTTCCGCTTACAGCCACAGTTGTACACACATCCACAGCATTATCCCCATGCACCTGTGTGATCTTCACATCCTCAATTCTCGGATGACTGTATGCTTCCAGATAAATATCCCGAAAAATCCCGGCATCAATGGTCTGGGGCCCCAGTCCCATCCAAACATACAATGAGCCTTCCGGATCAGCTGGTTTCCTTTCATTCCACCGCAGGAACATAGTGGATCTCTTTATTATCTTCATACTCATAAGCTTCGATATACTTGAATACCGACCGGAATACGATCCGGATCTGATTCTCCCCGGAATGAAGAAATTCTTTCACATCCAGCTTCCAGGTACGATGCATGTTATCTGCAGATCCGGCTTTTTGCCCATTGATATAAATATCTGCAAGAGTATCCAGCCCCTCACAGACCAGTATTATTTTTTCTTCTTTCAGGATATCCTCTGCAGCCACAAATGTTCTGCTGAATTCATAATCCTTCCGGAACAGTTCCCTTGTCACATCCTCATTTGTCCGGTAAAAAGGATCTTCGATCTTCCCGGCACCATAGAACCCGGAAAGCACAGATCCCGGAACCTGTACCTCACATAATCTGTCATTTCCTGCTTCCGCCAGCTCCCACTGGCCATTTAACATTATTTTCCTCATAAAATATACCTTCTCCTGTAAAAATCCCCTTTGCACGATCTTATATACAGGGCTGTTGTATCAGCCGTACTGTATTTTATTTATAGCCTTCCCCCATAATTCCGGTAATTCTCAATATAATCCAAGATCTCCTCCGGGTCTTTCATGAACCGGCACATACCCACAACATCTCTGGACATAAATTTTTCCCCGGCTGTGTATTCCAGGAGTGCCTGCATGCTGTCGTAATATCCCTGAATATTATAAAGAACGATCGGCCTGTCGATCCGTCCCAGACTCTTCAATGTCAGAATCTCAAAAAACTCCTCATAAGTACCAATTCCCCCAGGTACCACGATAGTCGCATCCGAGCGGCTTTCCAGCAGGTGCTTCCTCTCACGCATATTTTCAGTAAAAATGAACTCTGTACAATGCTCATACAACACTCCCGGCTGGTCAAAAAATCTCGGTGCGATACCCAGGATATAGCCTTTTTCTCTGTCAACACCCCGGGCTGCCGCCCCCATCAGCCCCTCTTTTCCACCTCCGAAAACAAGGCCGTGTCCTCGCTTTCCCATCAGCTGTCCCAGCTCTTCCGTTTTCTCATAATAGATCTTTTTCAGCTCTGCGCTGGACGCTCCATAGATACAAATATTCATGCTTCCGTCTCCTTCCCTGCTGCCTCCACAAATGCCCGGAGAAGCTTCAGCTGTTCTGAAGAATCATACATCATCTCCGGATGCCACTGCACAGCTACTGCAAATGGATGATCATTTATCTCTGAATATAACTTTTGCCGGCCTCTGCACATGATACTGGCAAAAGACCGGCTTTCCGTCATTTCCGATACATCTGGAATGCATCCGGAAATGCCTGTTATTTTATTATAATCTGACATACACATGGGGTCAAGCAATTGCCGCTGCCTGAAGCTCCCGTTTTATTATACGAGAACTTTTTCTACTGCGTCTTTCCATCCGCTGTATTTCTGGTTTCTTTCCTGCGGATTCATGGAGGGGATGAACTGATTGCGGTTCTTCACCTCGAAAATGCTCTCCATCTATAATTTAGGGCATGATCAGTCATACAAGCCATTCTGCTCAAAATCTCTAAACAGGCTGGCTTCTCCATCATCAGCAAATGCATCTGCATCCCCCTGATCGGAGTCATCCTGTCCTCCCTGGATATCTGGGATATCTGCATCCTGGGAATCCTGGGACATGCTATCCTCAGAGCTGTCCTTGCTATCCTTGCTGGAACTGTCATCTTTACCAAGTTTTACAGTAAGTGTCTTCTCCTTATATTCATTACCATCCAGAACTGCAACCGTCACATCGATCTTTTCCTTCGGCTCATAATACTGAAGCAGCTCAATCAGCTGATCGATACTGGTGATCGTTTTACCATCAAACTCTGTAATGACCATATTCTTGGTAATACCTGCATCATCGGCAGGGCCGCCCTCGGTTACCTTCGAAACAAATACACCCTGCGGGATACCATAAATCTGTACTGCCTCCGTACTTACTGTACTGCCTGTGATACCAAGAATACCATGATTATCCACTTTATCTCTTGCCTTGGCATTCATCATGTTCTCAAGAGAATCCGCAACATCAGAAATTGCAATGGCATACCCCATACCTTCAACCTCAGTAGAAGCAAGCTTGGAAGAGTTAATACCAACAACCTCACCATCCATATTCAGAAGCGCACCGCCACTGTTACCGGGATTGATAGCCGCATCTGTCTGGATCAGGTTCACGCCCTTGTTGATACTGCTGCTGTTATCTGTAGAATCACCCTCGATCTGTCCTGATGCATCTGTCTTACGGTTCTTAGCACTGACAATACCAGTAGTAACGGACTGGCCATAGCCAAGTGCATTACCAATGGCAACAACCTGCTCACCGATCTTCAGATCATCAGAGCTTCCGATCTTTGCAACAGAAATTGCATCCATTGTATCATCCGAAACATCCTTCGTTGCAACAGAAACAACTGCAAGATCCTCGCTTTCATCAAAGCCCTTTACCGTAGCCTCATAAGCATTACCATCTGCAAAGGCAACGGACAAGGTATCGGCACCATCCACAACATGATAGTTTGTGGCGATCAGCAGCTCAGAATCTGTTTTTCCGATGATAATACCGGAACCGCTTCCTTCAACTTCCTGCTCCTGGCTCGGCGCATACTGGGAACCAAACATGCTGTAATAATCCTGAACCTCCTGAACGGACTTGGTTGTGATGGCAACTACAGAAGGCATTGCCTTCTCAGCAACATCTGATACATCCAGACTGCCCTTTGTATCGGAGGATTTTGTATCCTCTGTATCTTCGCTGTCTTTATTTGATTTTTTATCAGACTTCATAAGAGTCAGATTCTCGGAGCTGTCGGTTGCCGCCTGTACGGACTGTGCACCGGAGAAATAATTTATACCTTCATATGCACCAACTCCAATGCCGCCGGCAAGTACTGCACACAGCTGATGGTTGCACCCTTTTTCATCATTTTCTTTATTTTTAATTTTCTGTTATTGTTCATGGTTAAGTCCTCCCTAGGAAAAAATTCTTCTCTGTTTCCTTTTGATGCTTCAAAGTATATGGGTTAATTGTGTTTACTTTGTGGGAAAAATGTGTTTTATTTGTTAAAACTTTTCACTGTCATCACAACTACAAACCACGCAACCTCAAGAAGAACGATCATTCCACCTGGTTTCAGTCCGGCATAATAGGAAAGAAACAGTCCGGCAATGGTGGTACATACCGCCACGATAATGGCACAGATCAGTGTACCCTTATAGCTTTTTGCCATCTGCATCCCACACGCCACCGGAACTACCAGCATGGAGGAAACGATCAGGGTTCCTACTGTACGGGACGCAATGGAAACTGTCAGAGCCGTCAGAATAGTAAAAAGAAAATTAATATTCCGCACGGAAACACCGGAGATCCTTGCCGCATTTTCATCAAAGCCGATATAAAACAGTTCCCTGTAAAAAAACAGCACTGCTGCCAGTACCAGCACACTGATCACAACTACCAGCGCCAGCTCTCCTTCACTGATGGACACAATACTTCCGAACAAAAAGCTGTTCAGACTGGCACCGTTTTCCACAAAGCCGGACAGCACACCGGCCAGTCCGATCCCGGCAGACATGACGATGGAGATCGCCACCTCCGAATAACGCGGGATTTTTTTGCGGATAGCCTCAATTCCAAGAGCAGCTACGATGCACATCACTACTGCACCGGCTACCGGATTCACTCCAAGTATCAGTCCCAGCACAACACCGGCCAGTGAAGAATGGGAAAGCGCATCTCCGATCATGGACATCCGTTTCAGAACAATGGTGATCCCGATGCAGGGCGTGATCACAGCCAGAAGGATTCCCACCAGAAAAGCCCTCTGCATAAATCCATACTGTAAAATACTCATACTTCGTCGATCCTCCCCTCTTCCGCTTTAAAGAACCGGTTTGCTCCTTTAAACTCACCGGAATTTCCATGAGTAACCATAAGGATCGTCAGCCCCTGTTCCTCATTCCGCTTCCTCAGAACTTCTGCAAGTGTTTTCACAGAAACCATATCCATTCCTGTGGTAGGCTCATCCAGGATCAGGATCTTCGGTTTTCCCGCCAGTGCACGTGCCAGCATAACCCTCTGCTGCTGTCCTCCCGAAAGATCTCCGATCCTTCTTTTCCAGAACTCTTCCATTTCCATTTCCGCAAGTGCGGCTTTCAAACGCGGGATCTCTTTTTTTGCCCGGAAACGTGCCTTCCAGGAAGAGGAATACACACCTGTCATCATGATCTCTTCCACAGTCGCCGGAAAATTCTGGTTTCTGCTGATACTGTTCTGTGGAACATATCCCAGATCTCCCTTTCCGAATGTGGCAGAAATATCTTTTCCATTTACAGTGATACTTCCCTCCTGCGCCTTCAGTTCGCCCAGAAGAAGCTTCAGAAATGTACTTTTTCCACTTCCGTTTTCACCGGTAAGGATGGCATAATCGCCATCCTTCACCTCCAGGTTCACCTGATCCAGCACAGGTGTCCCTGTATAGTGAAACGAAAGATTTTCTATCAAAATTCCCATAATTTCTCCTTTTTTGTTACAGCTACTGTCCTGCACCTTCAGTTCAATGCCTTCCTGAGTGCTCCAGATTCTTCCTCATCACAGAAAAATAATCCTCTCCGGCCTCTATATCCTCCTCACTTAATCCCTCGATCGGATCAACACAGCCGTCACCGCATCCACTTCCTTCGCCACTGTCTTCGCCACCTTGGGACTTGCCAGCTCCTCAAAAAATATGGTATGGATGTCGTATTTTTTCGCATACTCGATCACTTCCTGCATCTTGGCAGGATCAGGCTCTGAATCCGGTGTCAGCCTTCGATAGCCAGCTGCTTCAGATCATAGGCATTGCATAGATATCCAAAAGCCTCATGCGCCATTATGATATCCCGGCTCTTCGTACCTTTCAGACCATCTCTGAACTCCTGATCCAGCTCATCAAATTCACCGGCATATTTCTCATAATTTGCTTCATAATAATCACCGTTCCCAGGATCAGCCTTTACCAAAGCATCCCTGATATTCTTCATTTCCTGCTTTGCACGCATAGGATCAAGCCAGACATGAGGATCTTTTCCTTCATCACCATGAGCATGATCATGTCCTCCATCCAGAAGCTCCACACCATCCGATGCCTCAGACACAACCAGATCCTGATTCTCCAGAGTATCCAGTACATCCTCCGCCCAGTGCTCCAGATCCGCACCATTATAGACAAACACATCTGCATCCTCAAGATTCCGGATATCCGTTGCCGCCGGCTCCCAGTCATGAGGCTCCGTTCCCGCCGGAACATATCCTTTACCTGGATCCTGTCGCCCCCTACCTTCCGGGCAAAATCATACATGGGATAAAAGCTGGCCATCACCTTCAGTCGGCCATCCTCCACAAATGGCTGTCCCACCGTTCCGGCCCTGTACAAACCATATCCGGTCACACCGCCCACAACAAGAAGCGTCACCGCCAGAACTGCTGCCGCTGTCATCTTCCTCTGTTAACATTCATTTTTTTAGCCTCCTGCAGCTGTCACAATATCCATAAAAGATCGTCCGGCTCTGATCGATCTCAAATCCGTGTTCATCCAGCACATGTCCCACAAAATGATCGATACATCCACACTGCAGAGGAATCGTATGCCCACATTCCAGACACACAAGCTTACCGTAATTCTTCCGCTCCTCATCACGTATAAAACGATACTGGGCAGGCGCTCCCTCCACAGACGGAACCTTCAGCACCGCTCCCTCCTTCTGCAGCCGCTCCAGTCCTCTGTATACCGTTGTCCTTCCGATCTGGATCTCTTTTCCACGAAGAGCTCCATAAACTGATCTATGGTATAAAATGTATCTCCATATTCCTGCAGGCATTCCAGAATTATTTTCTGCTGCCTGGTGCTGTATTTCATTTTTTCTTCCATTATATTTCCTACTCTCTTCTATCAACTGCACCTTACATGGCAGATTTGAATTTGAAAACCGTTTTCATATTACATTCAAATAAGAATTTCGTCAAGATATTTTTGAAGGGAAATAATTTTTGGTATGTTCTTATAAAAGCACTTTATCTCTCCCTTCTTTTATGATAAAATATAACCAAGACTTAACCAATAGAAAGAAGGTAGACCTCTATGAAATCACAGCGACTGGACATGATCGAAGAATATGTGCTGGAGCATAAGAACGCTTCTCTCGATACATTATGTGAGAAATTCAACGTATCCAAAAACACCATCAGAAGAGATGTCGATATCCTTCTGAAACGTGGCAGTATCATGAAAGTATATGGCGGTGTCGCAGCACTCGAAACTCCACAGACTCTTCCCCTTCTGTCTTACGAAGAGCGCGGCGGACGTCCTGACGAAAAGAAAGAAATCTGCCGCCGTGCCGCAGAGCTTGTGGCAGAAGACGATACCATCTATATCGATACAGGTACAACCTGCCTGAACCTGGTTGATTTTATTGCAGATAAGCACTGTACGATCCTGACCAACAGCCTGCTTATTTTCAACAAGGCAGCATCCTATCCGAACCTGGATATCATTTCCGTTCCCGGAAAGCTGAACCGCAAGACCCTGTCCTTCACAGGACCGGATATCAATGATTATCTGCAGACCTACAACATTTCCATGGCTTTTATGGCCTGCACAGGTGTAACCATGAAGAGCGGACTTACCAATGCCAGCGCCGAGGAATACATCACCAAAAAAGCCATTGCAGAGAATGCCAACAGCATGATCCTTCTTGCAGACCATTCCAAATTCGGCCGGATCTCGCTTATGACCTATTCTTCCATGGAAAAGCTGGACGCCATCGTAACCGACCAGCCACTTCCCGAAGAATACGACAGCTTCTGCCAGGAGCACGGCATCCGTGTTATGACGATCGATTAAATCGGATATTGGCCCTAAAAACGGTGCATCTGCCGGAAATCCAGCAGATGCACCGTTTTTGAATATGCTCATTTCATTAGAGGATTTTATCTGAAAGGCAGATCTTACCCGATCTGCCTTACAGTGTCATAAATTTATTTATGAAGCTTTCTTAAGCCTCAGTACTTCCTTCCCATGTGCCGACCTTTCTCTTTCCGGCAGCTTCATCGAACCAGTGTGTTGTAACTGTTTTTGCTCTTGTGAAGAAACGATAGCCATCTTTTCCGAGAACGTGCAGATCACCGAAGAAGGAATCCTTGTTTCCGGAGAATGGGAAGTATGCTGTCGGAACCGGGATACCTACATTGATTCCTACCATACCGCCATCTGTCTCCATAGCGAATTTACGGCTGTAATATCCGCTCTGTGTAAAGATACAGGAACATTTGCAAATGGATTGGCATTCATGACTGCGATGCCTTCCTCGTAATCCTTTACTCGTTTGATACAGGTTACCGGTCCGAAGATCTCACGGTTTCCAACTGTCATCTCAGGTGTTACATGATCAAGAATTGTCGGTCCTACGAAGAATCCGTTCTCATATCCCGGAACTACTACATTACGTCCGTCAAGTACAAGCTCCGCACCCTCATCGATACCCTTCTGGATCCAGTTGCAGATCTTCTCCTTATGACCTGCATTTACAACCGGGCCGAGATCGGTATCTTCATCATATGCACAGCCAAGCTTCATATCCTCTGCTTTTTTCTTAAGAAGTGAAACAAATTCGTCTGCGATACTATCCTGTACGCATACAACCGGAAGAGCCATACATCTCATACCTGCGCATCCGTATGTAGAGTTGATGATCGCATTAACAGTAGCCTCAAGGTTGCAGTCCTCAAGTACAAGTGCATGGTTCTTTGCCTCACACTGTGCCTGAACTCGTTTGCCATGAGCTGCTGCCTTGGAATATACCTGTTTACCAACACCTGTTGTTCCTACGAATGTAACAGCCTTTACTCTCTCATCTGTAAGAAGGATATCAGCCTCTACACGGCTGCAGGTCACAAGGTTTACAACACCCTTCGGGAATCCGCCCTCTGTATAGAAGAGCTCCATAATCCTCATAGCTGTAAGTGGTGTCTGGGAGCTTGCTTTCAGTACTACTGTATTTCCACATGCAATGGAAAGCGGAACCATCCAGCCCCATGGGATCATTGCCGGGAAGTTCATCGGAACAATACCAGCAGTTACTCCAAGTGGTTTGCGATATGTAGCTGTATCATATCCTGTAGTTACCTGCATTGCAGCATCGCCCTGGATCATTGTCGGAAGTGCACATGCCTCTTCTGTAGGCTCAATTGCTTTCTGAACATCTCCTCTTGCCTCTTTGATGTTCTTTCCGAGCTCTTTTGCACAAAGTACGGAAAGTTCTTCCTTATGAGCATAAAGAACATCTCTCCATCTGAACATATACTGCTGTCTCTTTGCAAGAGAAAGTGAGGACCATTCCGGGAATGCAGCCTGTGCGGAAGCGATCGCCTCTTCTACCTCATCCGGTGTACAGCAGGGAACCTGCGCGATCACCTCACCTGTACTGGAATCTGTAACATCCATGTATTTCTCTGCCTTTGACTCTTTCCACTCACCGTTTACACAGTAACCCATTTTTTTGATCTCAGCCATTTTAGGATACTCCTTTCGTGCTTACCTTTTTATTCTTAATTTCATAAAAATTTAGTCATTCTCGTTTTGTTCTGGCCACATATTTATCATTTATTTTTAATTTTGTTAATATAGTATGGTTATATTTTAAGTATATTTTCAAAATTATGTGTTAATTTATTCACATTTCATGGTATTCCATGTTCCCTGTATAAACTCTTGAAACGCATGCATTTACAGCCATAAAACTGCATAGTGTCTTGTCGTTTTTTATTCCATTGTGAGAGCAAAAGTTACTCATTTTTGTTATTTTCATAACACACCATTCCACACACACTATTTATTGCTTCCAGCTACGCTGAGGCTTTTAGACCTGTGCAATCGGATTCACAGACAAGTAAGGGGTATCGTTGTTCTGTTACAATTACAGATTCCTCTGCTCCCGGCATATTTTCTCTGTATTTTCCAGGAACAAGGAAATACATCTGTGCGTCCCTTGCGGACGCACTCATTTTCACGACCACTCGCTTCTTTTCACGGCTTATTGCACCTTTACATACAATCCTGCGCCTGCTTATCTGATCTACAGCATTTTCATAAATTACTGCAGCAATCAAAAAAACAGGATACGGTTATCGTATCCTGCCTTAGCTTTTCATTTTCTGTTTTTCACATATTTCTGCCTAACCAAATATGGTCTGCACCAGCACCATATAAAACACCGTTCCCCCTCCTATGCTGAGCAATGTACTCTTCTTCCATTTATGTAATACCACAATGAACAGTATTGCGATCAGCTCCGGCAGTCCGTAATGCGTACTTTCCGGCACATCCTTCAGACAAAATACCACCAGCAATCCGATCACTGCACAGGGCAGCACTTTTCCCAGATAGGTGATCACAGCCGGCGGTTCCTTTCCTTCCGGGAATATGATAAACGGCAAAAATCGCGTTGTCATAGTCCCCAGGACCACTACCACAACCGTTATGATCTGCTGTGTTATTGTCATAGTCATTCCTTATCCCTCCTGTCCGGCTATATCCCAACTGTCATGCCTAATATTCTCCTGACTTCTGTATACGTTCTTTTTTTCTCTTCTCCTCATGCTTCTTCATTCCCAGGAAGCATAAAACGATCGATGCCATTGACGGAAGGATAAACTTCCCGCTTCCAAAGATCACCAGGCAAATTACAGAGCATACAATTCCGACCAGCGCCGGCTTATGATCTTGTGCATCTTCCCACTGATCAATGAACATAACCACAAACAGCGCAGTCATGACAAAATCCAACGATGTACGTCCCTTCTGTTTTACAATTTCCACAGCTGATGCTGACCGTCCATGGTAACAAGATCTCCCTCATTGATATCTCTTTCATACAGGAGGCCGTCATCATGTCGCAGACTCGTTTCATTTCCATTTTCATCTTCCATCAGCACTACTGACATAAGTGCTTCACCCGGCTGCCGCTCTTCACAGCCGAAATCCATGTCTTCTTCTATCTTCAGAACCTTATACTGCATGATCAGATTTCCTCAAGCAGCACATCGTTAACAGCCTCATAAGCGTCCTCAAGCGCATCCAGTGCCTCTGTCAGCGTGTCCATCTTCCGGCTGTCCGCATTTTCTTCCTCATAGGCTTCTATCACTTCAGCCATTACATCCTTCAGCTCTTCCAGTGAGTTTGCAATGTCCTGCAGCTTCTGATCTTTGTCCTCTTTTGATGTGATATTTACGATCTTACTCATAATCCTTCCTCCTGTCGCTTTACTCTCATTCTTTATTCTGATCCTTTATTCTGCATATATCATGTTTTGCATGTCATACTCCACATTTACCCATTGTACCATATCCTGCACGCAGATGCATCGGATATGTTTTCTATCCGCTTTATATAATACCACCGAATTCATAAAAAATTTGGTAAAATCTTACCAAATTACCCGTCTTAGTCTGTTTATACTGATTTTTCCACTCCGGTCTGGTATAATCGATCTAAAGGAGTTTTTCAATTTACAAAACACTCCTTTCCCATTACAAGGAGCATATTGCCATGAAAGAAAAAACCGACACCTTTAACCAGGGAAAAAGATATTTCTTTTATATTCTGATGTTCGCCATCCTTGGCTGGTTCATTTTTATGCAGATCTTTGGTGCGGATGAACGTTCTTCCGACACCTCAGCAGCCTCTGTGATCTATTCCGGTACCGTTACCTGGCAGAAACCGGATGGAACCACCCAGGAAATCTCCGTTCCGGGCACCTACAAGGTTCCCGTCGGTGACACGATGGTCCTCACCATCCAGCTTCCCGATGATCTTACAGATACCTGCTTTGCCATCCGTTCTTCCTTGCAGGATGTGAATTTTTATGTAGAGGACAACCTCAGGACCAGCTACTCCACGCATAAAACAAGGCTTGTGGGCAAAAACTCCGCCAGCCGTTATGTTTTCTGCCCGGTTTATGCGTCCGATGCCGGCAAAGAGCTCCGTATTGAACTGACCACCTACACCTCCAATTACACCGGAGTTGTCAATCCTGTTTACTGCGGAAACAAGGCAGATATCTGGATATATATTTTCAGCAGATACGGACTGGAAACCTACATTGCTTTTTTTATCCTGTTTGCCGGAATCGTCACGATCCTGTTCAGTTTCGCTTTGGGATTGGTCTATCATACACGATTTGACACGGAATATCTTGGATGGTGCATGGTTATGGGCGCCGTCTGGATGCTGGGTGAATCCAAGCTCCGTCAGTTCCTGGTCCCCAACGCTTCCGCTCTCGGATCTCTGTGCTTCGTTATGATCCTTTTGTGTCCGCTCCCGATCCTGTTTTTTGCGGACAGTCTCCAGAAAGGGCTGCATCACAGATTTTATGTCTGTCTTGGAAGCATCGCAATGATAAACTTTGCAGTCTGTACGATCCTCACTGCTGCAGGTATCGCAGATTATATCGAAACCATGCCTGTAAGTCACGGAATCCTGGCGATCACCGTTGCCACAATATTTGTACACCTTTTCCAATATATACGCACCGAAAAAAACAAGGCCGACCGGCTTTTGCTCATTGGTCTGCTGGCAGCGATCCTGTGTATTGCCGTTGAGGCAACCTCCGTATACTTTGTCACATTAATGTCCGGACTGTTTGTGGGCGCCGGCATGCTGATCCTGCTCTTTGTCAATATTGTAAGAGCCATCAAAAATGTCCAGGATATAGAACTGAAACGCCAGCAAAGCGAAATCCGCAAAAACCAGGAACAGAATGAAAAAATGTCTCTGCAGATGATACAGACCCTTTCCACCACCATTGAGGCAAAGGATGCGTACACCCGCGGTCATTCCTACCGGGTTGCACAATATGCGGCCCTGATCGCAGAGGAGCTGGGCTGGACACCGGAGGAGATCCTGAATCTGAAACGGGCTACTCACCTTCACGACATCGGAAAGATCGGTATCCCGGATCCGTTCCTGAACAAACCGGCACAGCTGACCGATGATGAATACAATCTTATAAAAAAACACACCGTCATCGCGCCGAGATCCTGAAGGATATAACCCTGATCCCGCATGCGGCAGAAATCGCAAGAAGTCACCATGAACGTTATGACGGAAAAGGCTATCCGGACGGGCTGGCCGGAACAGAAATCCCCATCCATGCCCGGATCGTGGCTGTTGCCGACTGCTACGATGCCATGAACTCCCGCCGAATCTACCGTAATGCGCTTCCACCGGAGGTTGTTTACGAAGAATTCCGCAAAAACCGTGGTACACAGTTCGACCCGGAGATCACAGACATTTTTCTGAAACTGCTCAATGAAAAACGGCTGCCTCAGTGGGATCCTTCCCAGGAAGAACCGGACACCTATAACCTTCCGGATATGCAGCTTACCGTCAGCAAATTCATCTCGGACATAATGGCCACCATAAAAAGTCAGGAAGACGCAAAAAGCTATGATTTCCTTACCGGTCTTCCCATGCGTAACCTGGGCGAACGTCTTACCGCGGAATTTATGCAGACACATGATGGATGTCTGGTATTCCTTGATATGGACAACCTGAAAAAGATCAACGACATCTATGGCCACAAAGCCGGCGACCGTGCACTGAAATGTCTTGGAAAGCTGCTTCAGAAACGGGCAGATCAGGGAATTTCCTGCAGACTTGGCGGAGATGAATTCCTGATGTTCCTTCCGGACACAGATCCTGATTCCCTATCTCTGCAGATGGACGATCTGTTCCAGAAATTTCACACCATCACTACCGATGATCCGGAACTCCGGTTTGCCACACTGTCCGCAGGCCTGTGTCTGTGCAGCACCGATGATTCCTTTGAGGACTGCTATTCCAAAGCAGATAAAGCTCTGTATTACGTAAAACAAAACGGCAAAAACCAGTTCTTTTTCTACCAGCAGATCGACCGCAGCACTCTTGCGGCATCCGGTTCCGGAAAGGATCTGGCGCTTGTGGCAGAGTCCCTTCAGAAAAGCGGCATCTATGTAGGTGCTCTTGATCTGAATTACCGGGATTTCGCACGACAGTATGAATACATGAGTCAGCTTGTCACACGCAGCCAGTGCAGATGTTATCTGGCGATGATCACCATCGAGACACTTGTGGATACAGTTCCTGATATCGAATCCATTGAGCAGGCTCTGGAGTATATGGAACAGGCCATCCGGCAGAATATCCGCCGTGTGGATATCTGTACACGCTACAGTTCCCTGCAGTATCTCATCATACTGTTTGAGCCTGACGAAACGCATATCCCGGACATCATAGAACGTATTTTTACCCAATATTACTGTCAGTGTGACAGCCATGATTTCCAGCCATCCTATGAATACCTGGAAATATCTCCACAGGAGTTATAAATACTCCCATGGCATGGACATGATAAAGCCATAACGAAAAAGAGGCCGTCAAGTACGGCCTCTTTTCGTTAGAATTTTGCAAAATATCATTAAGACGTGGCTCTGGAATTTTCCTGCATGAAACTTTTTCCGTATGTTCGATACAGATAAACCGCCATGAAAATAGTCACGGCTTCTGCCAGCGGCATCGTCATCCAGATGCCTGCAACCCCTATAAGCTTTGGCAGGATCAATATGAACACAGCCACCAGGATCAAAGAACGCATTGATGAGATCAATGCCGAAATAAAACCTTTTCCCAGGGCAGTAAAATATCCGGAAAGAAATACATTTAAACCAATAAACAGGAAAACCGGACTAAACAGCTTCAGGCCATCCCATGTCAATGTAAATACATTTCCGTTCCCGACGAATAAATGGATGATCTGTTTTCCAAATACAAGCGATACTGTAAGGATCAATACTGACTGATGGCAATCGTAATAAAACTATATCGTGTTATTTCTCTGATCTTATCATGATTTTCAGAGCCATAATTATAGCTTATGATCGGAGCTGCTGCAACGGCAATTCCCATATAAAAAGCGATGAAGAAATAGTAAATATACATAATGATCGTCACAGCCGCAACTCCATCTTCACCAAAATATTGCATGATAATAAGATTAAATAAAAATGTAGTGATCCCGGTAGACATCTCCGTCAGCATTTCACTGCTTCCATTGGTGCAGGATTTCAGAAGAACACTCATGTCGGTCTTCGGTCTGCAAAACCTTATATGGCTGTATTTCAGAAAATAGATAAAGCCGATCAACATGCTTACTGTAATGGAGAGAAATGTTCCCCATGCAGCTCCAAGCGTTCCCAGTCTGAATACAGCCACAAAATATAGTCGAAAACAATATTAAAAGCCAGACCTGTCAGAGACATGATCATTCCGATGTACGATCTCCCATCCGTCCTCACAAGATATTCAAAAAATAGCTTGAATGACATCGAAACCGATCCTAAAAATATGACAAATGCGTATGGCACCACATGCTCCATCAGGCGCTCACTGCTTCCTAAAAAAATACAGATCGGTTTCAGAAAAAGGATTCCCACAGCTGTAAAAGCAACTGAAAGTACGAACAGCACGATCGTGATAAAAGTAAATATCTCATTTGCTTCCTGTTCTCTTTTTTGTCCCATCCGCTCTCCTATGATGCACCTGATCCCGTTGCAAGCATGACAGATGTTCCGAAAATAACACAGGTGATCGGAATAACAATATTAATTCCTGCAAGCGCGTCAGAGCCTGCATACCGTGATACAAAAAATCCATCTATCGTTGTATAAAATGATAAAAAGATCATGGTCAGCACTGATGGAACCAGATATTTTAAAAATTGAGGATAAGACATTTTTGCCTCAAAGTATTTCATTTCTATAAAAGCCTCCTGCTTAGTTACATAATCAGTCAAAATCTCTGGTAATGTTCGTAAGCCATTTATTTCTGAAATAGTGGATGAACACCACAGGCATTTTTTCGAACTCATCCAGGGTCATTATAAAATATACCCAGACAGGCGGCAGTTTTAAAACATATGCTGCAAGGAAGGTGAGAGGAACTGCAACAAGCCACATAAATATGGAATCTACGATCATTCCGAACCTGGAATCGCCACCTCCTCTGAAGCATCCGCATATAAGACAGGTATTGATACCCTCTCCTACAAGACGCCAGGTTGTCATGATTATAAAAATACCAAGATAATAAATGGCTGTCTCTGTCAGTTTATCCCGGTAGAAGTCCAGTATCATAGGGCGGACTGCCAGAATAATGGCACATCCGATGAGACTTACGATAATTGTTATTCTCAGCATACGTTTCCCATATTCTCTGGCTGTATCCTTGTGATCTTTACCAAGCTCCTGGCTGATAATGATGGTAGTAGCGTTGGCAAAACCGCGACAGGCGATGGCACCAATGTTTACCACCATAACAGCAACTGCATTTGCAGCAACCATATCATCGCCAATGTGGCCAAGGATCGCTGCGAACGCTGAACTGGCAAAGCTCCAGACAACATCATTTATCACAGCCGGAGAAGCAATTTTCATAAAGTCCCTGAACAGAATACCGGATTTCGCACAGAAATATTTTATCCGAAATCTGACATCGGAGCTGTTTAATGAATAGATGAGACAGATCAATACCTCTGCGATCCTGGCAATAACAGTACCAAGGGCAACACCGGTAACACCAAGCTTTGGAAGTCCAAACAGGCCAAAGATAAAGGTGGCATTACAAAATACATTGACGCAAAGCGATACAATGTATGTAACAGAAGGCAGCATTATTTTTCCGACACTTCGAAGGGCACTCATGAAAACCTGAGAGAAGCCCATAAACATAAAGGAAAATGAGACCACCTTCAAATACTCGCTGCCGGCAGCAATCGTATCCGGACTGTTTGTAAAAATCTTCATGATCGTAGTCGGCATGGAAAAGGAGATAACGAAAAATACAAGAGAAACGATCAGTGAGATCCGCTCCGCCAGGCCGAGAATCTTTTCTACTGTCTTTTTATCACCTTTTCCCCAGTACTGGGCACATAAAACCGAAGTACCTGTAGCCATACCATAATACAAACAGAAAAGAATAAATGTGTACTGGTTGGCAAGAGATGAAGCTGACATGGCAGTCTGGCTTACATATCCTAGCATTACAGTATCCGCAACATTTACTAATGTTCCGATCAGATTTTGGATCATGATCGGAAATGCTAATTTTGATGCATATTTTTAAAAAAATCTTTTTTATTCAGCATCGGTCAGATCCTCCGTGAATTCCGATAAGATATTTACTTATAAAGAACAGTATATCATATACCCTACAAAACCGCGAGGTTTTTTCAGTACTCTTTCCAATATAATCCTCAATTGTATACTATATTTCACCCTCTGGTCATATTTCCATTGTACATAAAAAAAACAATATCACTTTAACGCAAAAAATCATTCTATTTTTTCACTTCTATGATATAATATTTTATTGCGAAACTAATAAAACGAGGTGAACCAGGTGAAGAAAAAAACAATTGTACCTCTTATCGTTTTTTTACTGGGCATATGCCTTGTTGGTTTAATTGTATACAAAATAGACTCACATGAAACTGAACAACAACACATAAAAGCACAATTAAATGCAACAACCTACGGCGAACGTATAAAAAATGAGATTACAAATGGAATTGCGATCACAGATACGCTAAAGCAGGTCCTGATCAGTGAAAACGGAAAGATCAGTCAGTTTGACACAATTGCGGAAAATATTATGTCTGACGTTATTGAAAGCATACAGCTTGCTCCGGATGGTAATGTAACAGATATTTATCCTTCTGAGGGAACGGAAGCGAGTAAGATCGATCTGCTCCAGGATAAAGATCGCAGCAAAATTTCCTGTTACGCAAGAGACAATCACGTGATCATTACACAAGGTCCTTTCGATTTAAAACGGGGCGGCTGTGGAATTGCTGTCCGCAATCCAGTCTACCTGAAAGATGAAAACAACCAGGAATATTTCTGGGGATTTACCATTGTTATCCTGCGTGTTCCTGACATTTTTTCAGATGCGATCAGTGCACTTTCGGATTTCGGATATGAATACAGACTCTCAAAAACCGACGCTCCCTGGAGCGATACTTATAAAGTTGTTTATCAGTCAGACGACCAATTAACTCATACTGTTTCTTATGGTTTTACGATAGGGGAAGAGAACTGGAAATTAGAAGTAGCTCCTGAAAGCGGATGGAGAGACCTTAGATTACTGATAATCGTCGGCGGAATGTTTACTACTGTCGTTTTACTTTTCTCAGGTCTTACCCGGGTATGGTTAGTATCGAAAGAAAATAAAAACAAATTTCAAATACTGGCACACACAGATTCTCTCACCGATATTTACAACCGCTATGGATTTGATGAATTAGCCGAAAGGATGATCACTAAAAATCCAAAAACGCATTTTGTGGCCGCACTCCTTGATATTGATGACTTTAAGTTTATTAATGATATTTACGGACATGTCTATGGAGACAGGGCACTAAAGAGTCTTACAGATAGCATGAAGGCTTTTTTCCCAAAAAACACATTACTGGGAAGAAACGGTGGCGATGAGTTCTGCATTCTTCTGCCGGATCATACCTATAAAGAAGCGGGAGAACTGCTGCTGCAATTTACCAAGCTTCCAAAGACATTTTCATGTAAGGGAAAAGAATATCCGTTTTTTATTTCTCTCGGATATGCAGAATATCCAACCTTTGCATCCAGCCGTTCACAGCTTATGCGCTGTGCAGATGCAGCACTTTATGAAATAAAGCTTCAACGGAAAAAACGGATGTATGGCTTACAGGGAGGGGCTCCGGTCAGGAGTCCGCAAACAGCTCGGATTTGCATTCAAGGATATCTCTGAACACCTTCCGGGTGCATTTATCATATACAGAGCGGACAAAGATGATGATGAACTCCTGTATGCAAACCATGAGTTCCTTCAAATGACCGGATATAAAAATATAGATGAACTCTTCAGCCTTACAAGGAAAAGCTTCCACAACCTGATCGGTAGTGTAAATTATTCTGTGTAAACATCTCAGATTGATGATAAAATCATAGGTTTATAGAATACAAAAATATAATGTGATGGGCTGAATGGCATACTTTGCTGTTCAGCCTGTTGTTTATTTAGTA